>Ga0115005_10000121_pt1 | contig 53799 bp, 44 predicted proteins | sample ArcOceMetagenome_FD_87163 | JGI IMG/M metagenome (GOLD analysis project Ga0115005, IMG submission 87163) | Marine eukaryotic phytoplankton communities from Arctic Ocean - Arctic Ocean - Greenland ARC118M Metagenome | ecosystem: Environmental > Aquatic > Marine > Oceanic | place: Arctic Ocean... | reverse complement strand
TTACCTCTCGTATAGATGCGGATAGTGCTAGTCTTTCAATATTAAACAGCGACTACACTAGGTTGAAGGGTACCCTAGAAGATTCGTCAACTGGACTTTTTGCTGATGTCGGAGCACTACAAACACTGACTGCTGATCTAACAGTAGATTCTGCCGGAAAGATTGTAGTAGAGGCTTCGAGCATTACTGACCTATCATCAACGATTGGTGGTGCTGTTTCTTCGGCAACATCTGGCATGATTACTTCTGCCACTTTAGGGGCAGCATTAGATAGTGGTAATCACATTCCAGACCTAACATCCAAATACTTCGTCAACTTGAATGCCGGAGTCTTTGCAGGGTTCGAACTATTAAGTGGTGCTTCGGTATCATCTCTCGTTATGAGCGTAAATGACTTTAAGGTACAGACACCAAGTGGTGACAACACCCCCTTTAGTGTTAACACTGTGGACGGTATTGTTGAGATGGAGAATGTACGACTTAAAGGTCAACTAGATATAAGCAATGCTGATGTTGATGGTTCTATGTCTATTACCAATCAGACGATTACTATTACCGATGCCGGTAACAATCCACGTGTCAGATTTGGTAAGTTATCATAATCTAAGGAGATTAGATCATGTCTTATTATGGAATGGAAATTATTAGTCCAGACAGTGACGGCAATGGTAATTCGATTGCGTCATCGATAGTCTTCTCGGATTCTATAAGAACCTCCAACATACAGGTTTATGAAACATTAAACATAGCTAGGAATGCGAGTGAATTCATCACTTGTCTGAACGCAAATGATACTTCAAAAATATTGATAACCTTTGAGACTGCTCGAGGGTTCTACGTTAGCAATAAGACATCTACGGGATTCACGGTAACTAATGGAAATCAGATGTTGCCCAGCACTACTGGCACAGTAATAGCATTGAGGGTTGGATAATGTCCTACGGACTACAGATTACAGGAAACGATGCCGGAGGAAATTTCACGGTTGCGGATACTGATTTAAGTATGGTCAACCTGATAGTTACCAACTCCGGTAGAGGTTCGTCTTTTACATTAGAGGGTGGTATCCAGCCCGGAGATTACATATTTGTAAAAAGACCTACCGCTCCAAATGAAGCATACTTTACACCAGTAACGGTTGAGGTAGATGCAAGTTTTGGAATGACCCTTACGACTAGCGTGACCTTCGATAGACCTATGGTGTATAGTATTGAATATGATGTAGGTGGAGAGGTATCTTTTATTGGTTCTGCATGGAAGTGGATTACTGGTAACAGTATCTATGGTCAACGACAGTTCTACCAGTACTCTGGATTCGAAGTCGAGATGGATTATTTCGTGGTACGAAAAGCATCTACTATTGAGAGTCAGGGACTCAGTACATCTGACGTTTATGGGTTTCAACTATTAACAGAGGCCGGTGAAATAGCATTGGACTCCAGAAATTTTACGTCGAACCAAACGTTCTACATCGAAAACTACTTGCCTCCAGCAGATAACTTTCGTGTTCTTGACGGTGCATCCTCATCATTGGCCTATAGTTCCGGTAGTTATGTCAATCTAGAATGGTCTAGAAAACAAGCTTCCGTTGGATCTCCGAGTATGATGGATGCGAATTCGATATCCGGCATATACATTACGGACACATATGCATACACTATAGACGGAGATGCTACTGGTATAGGGTCGGGTGGTGAACCTACGCTCCAGATATACTCAAGTCATAATGCTATCTTTGCAGCTAAACTAGGAATAGGTAGTGCACCCCCAACGGATGAAGGTGACGGTGATGATGTAGACGGGCCACCTACTGAACCAGATGCTATCACGGGTACTCTAAACTACCAGTCAGGCAGTAGTCTAACAGAAGGCGACACAATATCATTTGACGTAACAACTTCTGAAGTAGGTAACTACCACACACGTGTGTTTAGGTTGTCAGGTTCGGACGGTGGTTCTGGAAAAGACTTTGTCTCTGTTACACATCCATTCACATCTACCTCAGAAACAGTCACGTTGAATACGTATGATACGAACTCTGCATCACAAACATTCGATAAGACCTTCAGTCAAGCATACACAGGTACATACACGAGAGATCGTACCTCAACATTTGCTAGAGGCGTAGACTCTTCGTATACTAGAGACTTCACTGGTGACTTCATTGGGAACTATTCTAGGCCTCACTTTTTTACGGGCGACTTCGTAGGTGACTATACTGGTCAGGTTGACTATACTAGAGACTTCACTAGAGGTTCTACATTCACCAGAAACTATTTGCGCACTAGTACTCGTACGTCTTCAAGAACAGACCTTTACACCAGGCCTGTTAGTTACCTTGGGAATTATGAAAGAACTGCTACCCCAACCTCTACACGTACAATCACTACAGGTGGTAGCTTTTCTAGAGACTTCACTAAAACTTCTGCGTATATTAGAACCTCTACGACAAGTACGGTTTTGGCTATCGAGAATGGCCAAGTAATCACTATGCCAACCCCGTTTGTTTCATATTTCACTAGGATACGAAACTCTTCCTTCGCAGGAAACTATACTAGAAGTAGTGCCGGTTCATTATCATATCTCGGCGAGTACGCCAGAACAAGTACCAGAACAAGGTATTCAGCATACTCAGATACGTACAGTAGAGCTAGATACAGTATATACACTAGAGATAGTGCCAATAGTAGTACTCGTACTTTAGAATTTGCCGGAAATTACACTCGAGGCTTTGTAGGGGACTATGCCAGAACCATAACTTCAACGCGTACCGTAGGAATAAGTTACGAAGGTAACTATGCTGGTGCTGGTGCAGCTTTCTATGTGATGCCTAACGGAGAAGTTAGGGTATCTTCCCACTTGTATACTCGTGTCAGTACCGCAAGTTATCTAGGTAACTATACACGTGACTTTGTATCGGGTGCGGTTAGGACAGAGAACTATACTAGAACCTCTACACGCACTTTAGACTATAGCCGAACGAGAACAACCGACTATGTCGGTAACTATGCTAACACCTACGCTCGTACTCGAGCCGCAAGTTATACAGGCAACTATACTCGTACTGGATATTATGCTACTGCCTACACTCGTAGTTACACTGCAAATACTCCATATGCCCGAGCCTTTACTAGAACTACGTCGGGATCCTTTAGTGGAACCTCTTACAATAGATCCTTCTACTATGCAAGAACCTTTGTAGGTAACTACTCACGTGCTTTAGCGTATACTAGAACCACGAGTGCTTTTAGTTATTCCGGTTCACCAAACCAACATTATTGGTTAGAATCACCAGACTCAGAACCGGGCGGAGGAGGTGAATCTTTTGGACTTATACTTACTGAGGTTGATGTATTTACTGGCGGCGCATTAGTCGCTTCAACGGTGTCCACCCAGTATACCAATGTTAGTTACATACAAAATATAAACGGAACTTACTGGCACAAAGGGCCATTGCAGAATACTATCGGAGACAACAAATACTATTCTCTCGCATTAAGTTCTTCTGCAATTGCCCCATCAAATACAACAACGAGCTATACCAGAACCGCAGTCTATACACGAAATCGGGCAGTTGGGTACGCTAGGATAGTTGGTTACTCGTTAGTTCGTACCGTAAGTTATCTAGGTAACTATGTACGTAACTACGTATCGGGTACAGTTAGGACAGAGAGCTATAGTAGAAACTTTACTAGAACCCTCGACTATACTAGAGCTAGTGCTGCAAGTTACACGGGTAACTATACTCGTAACTTCGCTGGTAATTATGTAGGCAACTTTGCTGGTATCTATACTAGAGACGGATTTTATACTGGGGATTATATTCGTTCGTATACAGATACTGCCACAACTTTTACTGGAGATTACACTCGAAACCGAGCAGCAAGTTACACAGGTAACTATACTCGTACCTTTGTTGGTGTTTTTGTAGGCAACTTCGCTGGTAACTATACTAGACCTAGCACTTACGCTAGAACTAGAATTTCTACCTATACAAGAGCATCAACCAGAGTCAGTACGTATTCCTCAAGTTACATAGGTAACTACACTCGTCTATTCCCAGGCAATTATGTTGGAAACTATGCTCGTGGATTCGACAGCGAATATATTGGAAACTATACAAGAACTCGTATAGCAGGCACTTCTTATACCGGAGACTTTTCGGGTACACGTAATTTAGACTATACTGTTACCTCTACTAGAATTGCGTATCATACGTTCATTGGTAATTTTACAAGAACTATAACCCGAGCCAGTGCATACAGTGGAACAAGAGACGCAGTATCCACTTATATTGGCAACTATGTCGGAAACTATACCAGAGACAGAGCAAGTACTTTATCTTACAGTAGACCTCTCACCTTTGCAGGCGCCTTCGTAGGTGACTATAGTCGTACAAGCACTAATAATGCTCTTATTAGAACGTCAACGTACTCACGGAATGTTGCATTTACTCGAACTCGTATCGAAGACTTCACAAGGCCTATTATATCAACTCGAAATTCTACCGGAATACGCACCAGTTCGTACACAAGAACTGATGGTTCTGAGTATACAAGAGACTTCACTGCTAATTATGTAGGAGATTATGTAGGTAACTACACAAGTCAATCAACTCGTACACCATCCAATACCTCAGAGATGGGTTGGCAGGGAGAGAGGTTTGTTATTGAATTGCGAAGAGGTTCTGATACAACATCTATAGCTGCCGCTAGAGGAAGTCTTGCAGTACTAGACTCAAAAGAATTCACTCTTTATGATGATGATCATGGGTTGTTCGTATCTACATCTCCACAGGTAATTCATCATACAGCGACAACACATGATGTCACCTTTGATTTCTATACAGAAGGAACTTCATTAGTACCGGCAAGAATCTACCGAGGAAGTTCTATAATAGTATCGGACTTCAACCTGTCATCTAATCAGAGAACGACGAAGACTGTGAATGAAGTTCCTCCGGCTGGTTCAAGTTATACCTACAGTCTAAGAGTATGGAATGGTAATGCGTGGATAGTGTCGTCATACTACGTAGTGAGTAGAATATCCAATACGAACTATGTACCGCCAACTACAACCTACACGCCAACCTACACTGCTCCTCCAGTAAATTACACAAACACTGGCGGCCCTAATTACAACATAAATTAATTTTAAAACATCTTGATAGAATCGTTATAAATAGTATAATAGAACGGTAAGGTAACCCCTATAATGAACTTGAAATTCGTAGTATACGTAAAAATTGAGACTGGTAGAATATCTAGAATATCAATACCACATCATAACATCGATAAGGCAGGCATCTCTGAAGATGCTACTATGCGTATTATACATATCTTTGAAGGCGATATTCCGGAAGGGTGTCATGATACAAGATACTTCATGGACTATCACTGGTACAATAGTGAGGCAGAGTCTTTTGATTTTATAGGATTATCACCTAACAGACACTCCGTATGGAGTTCTACAGATGGATGGTCTTGGGACGCAGAGGCATTGTTACAAGACATCGTACTGGAAAGAAACAGATTTTTGTTTTCTTCTGATTGGACTCAGTCATTGGATGCTCCTTTGACCGAAGCAAAACTTCAAGAATGGAGAGACTATCGACAGGCATTAAGAGACTTGCCGTCGACCATTGGAAATGTAGCATCCGTGTCAGAGGTCATCTGGCCTACTGCACCGAAATAGAGGATAGGAATATACAATGTTAGCCATAGTAAGACAAACCATGCGGTCTCGTTTAGCAAAGGAATTGTTACAAAATTCCCAAGACATATTAACAAGTCAATACTTTATTGGTATTGGTAAGTCAGATAGTTTTGCAAACAACGACGTAGCAGTTGCTGCTGTAGACACACCTTTCGAAGAGAAAGAGTTTCGACTCAATCTACAATCTATAAAGAAGATTGAAGCATCGTCTCTCGTTATGCCTAGAGTTAACTGGTCTAGTGGTTCTCTTTATTCCCCTTGGTCAGATCAAGTAACTGCACACCCATTCTATGTAATGAATGAACAGAAAGAAGTTTATATATGTCTGTCTCAGGGTGGTACACAAGTTGCCCCTAGTTTATCTATCATAGAACCTAACTATGGTCTAGTAGGCCCAGATGCCTATCTAACACCTTTTACAACAAGTGATGGGTACGAGTGGAAGTATATGTTCTCCTTGTCACCAGTAAGAGTAGTTAACTTCTTATCATCAAATCACATTCCTGTATTGGTTTCTAAATCTACCGAAGCATTGTCAGGGCCTTTCGAAGATCTATTACTTCACGTTCAAGAAGCAGCCATCTCTAGAGAATTGGTGTCTGTACAGATCCTTGTAGCCGGTAGTGGTTATGTTGACGGAGACGTTTCTATTAGTGTCAATGGTTCTGGAACAGGGGCTGCCGGTACTGCTACTATAGTAGGCGGGCAAGTGGTTAAAGTCGTTATGTCCAATCGTGGACAAGATTATACTTATGCTGATGTTAGTATTGGTGGTATAGGAACTGGATGTGTATTGAGAGCAGTATTATCTGATGAGAATGGTCTGGGTAAAGATCAAGCAAATGATTTCAAAACAAGTTCAGTCATGTTCACAATCAAACCAGATGGTGTCGAAGGAGATACCTTCATTGTAGAAAACACATTTCGTCAGATGGGATTGTTAAAAGATGTCACTGATGCTGCCGGAGTTGCTTTTTCGGGAACTAGGCTCAAAGTATTACCTTATGTACGATTGACCGCAGCTTCTGGATTTACTTCGGGTAACCAAATTATAGGTACTAATTCTGGTGCAGTAGGATACATCGACGAGTCAGTAAACAATAATGTTTATTACCACCAAAATGAAAGTACTGGATTCATTCCTTTTGAAGCGAATGAAACCGTTACTGAGATCGGTGGTTCTGCTAGTGGAAATATCTCCACAGTACACTCTGACAATGGCGTTGATCGGTTCTCTGGCGAAGTCCTATATATTGAGAACAGACACAGAATACGTCGAGATGCACAACAACAAGAAGACATTAAGTTAGTCATAACCGTTTAGGATTAATCATGGTAGATTTTACAAACAAGACGTTCGAAGAAACATATAGAGATTTCTATAAAGCGGAAGATAGTTATCATCGCGTATTATTCAATTCCGGTAAGGCCTTGCAGGCACGTGAATTAATAGAATCGCAAACAATCATCCAAGAAGAGATTGCTCGGTTCGGACGTAATATATTTAAAGAAGGTGCTCTGGTAAATCCAGGCGGCGCAACTGTAGATAACAAACTAGAGTACATTCGTCTGGATCCTGTTAGCACCCTCTCTACAGATCTACTAGGAAAAACCCTAACTAACGGAACTCTTCTTGATAAGGGTATTGAAGTAAAGGTATTGGAAGTAATAGATGCTACAGTAACCGATCCAGTAACTCTTTATGTTCGATATATGGACACCTCCGTAGTAACTGATCATACAGTTGCTCCTCGAATTTCTGCATTAGATACTCTAATTGCACTAGACGGCACAGTGTCCTCTAGCATCACCGTTGCCGCAGACAGTGCAATTCCTGCTGCTGGTCGTGGAACTAAAGCATACTTTGCTGCCGGTGATTTCTTTGTTCAAGGCCACTTCGTCTATATGGAAGGTGGTAGTGCGTTCATCGACAAATACAGTGCACTCCCTACGACAGACATTGGGTTTCTGATCCAACAGAACATCATCACTGAGAGCGAAGACATAAATCTTTTCGATAATCAAGGTGAAGTTCCTGATCAAACCGCCCCAGGCGCACATCGATATCAGATCAAATTAATACCTACTACACGTGACCAATTACTCGAAGACGACAACTTCGTCTTTATCGCACGTGTTGTGGATGGAGTTATCACTCGCGAAGTAAGTACGTATGATTCATATAACAGAATCAACGATCTTCTCGCACAGAGAACTAAAGAAGAGTCTGGTGACTACGTAGTTGATCCATTCAAAGCAATCTTCGAAGAGAAAGATGCGACTAACCTAAACCTAGACGTGACCAAGGTATTGCATATGTTGATGGGTATCGATTAGAAATCGGTACTACAGATATTACAGTACCAAAGGCAAGAGACACTCTTGCTAAAACTAACGAGAGCGTTGAGGCTAGATTCGGTAATTACGTATACATCGATCCAGACACTTGTCAAGGTATGAGTAATTTAAGTTCGTTTAGTTACGTAAGTATAAAAAACTCAGCAAATGCTGTAATTGGTTATGCTAACATTCGAATGATCGAACAGGATCCTACAGGATACCGTGCGTACTTATTCAACATTATAATGGACGGTATATTCGCTGCAAGCGGTGTACGGATAGGTACCGAAAACTTCTCGGATGCTGCAACTTTAAACGAAACTGAGAGTGGTGACGTATTACCTTTGGTTAGTAGTGTCCTTTATGCTACTGCTGACAATACTTTGCTCTTCCCTTTACCTAACAAAAGTCCTACCAAAGATGCGATTACTGCCACCTATACCGCACAGGTATATCATGAAGTAACCGCAAGCGGTTCCGGAGAAATCTCTATAGCAGGTACCGAATATACTAATTGGGTGATCGCTGAAGATGCGGGCCCGATACTCACAAATACTGCTATTAGTGGCACGTACTCCGGACTAACTCCTAGCGGCAACTACAAAGTTCTATCTTTTGAAGAAGTGACTTCCTCACCACGTAAGAAGACGATCACTGCAGCGACAGTGATACAGCCAATACCTGCTGAAGACAATCAGAAACGTCCTATCAGTCTAAACGTCGCAGACGCCATAGCAATACAATCAGTGGAACATAGACTGACCGCCAATGATCCTTGGGTTGATATAACATATCAGTTCACATTAGATGGTGGACAGAGAGACAATTTCTATGACCTTGCACAAGCACTTGTCAAGCCAGGATATCTCATTCCACATGGTGCAGATTCCGAAGTTAAAGTCGAGTTTACATACTACGTACATGAGTCCATTGGCCAATACTTTGCTGCAAGTTCATATGACTTAGATGACTATGATGAGATTCCTAGTCACACCACAGCTACAGGTGAAGTAATTTCTCTACGTGATGTATTAGATTTCCGTCCCGTGAGACAATCTGATCAGGAATTTAAGATTTTCCCATTACCACAGAATTCTTCGTCAATTACTATTTCTGCAATATCCTACTACTTACCACGTATCGATATACTTGTTGCTAATGCTACAGACAGTCGAGGTAATATTGGGTTCGGTGAGTTGCAGATTATTCAAGGGGAATCTTCGGAGAGTCCACGTGAACCAGAAGTTCCTACAGGTTCTCTCGCACTGTACAAATTCAAATTGAATGCATACACCTTTGGAACTACTGATCTATCAAGCACTTATGTTCCTAACAAACGTTTCACGATGAAAGATATCGGTAAACTATCAGAAAGAGTTGAAGATCTATATGAACTAACGACTCTGAGTCTCTTAGAGAGTAACACCAACTCATTAAATGTATTGGATGCTAATGGTCTTTCTAGAACCAAGGCAGGATTTATTGCAGACAACTTTACAGACTTCACTTTCTCCGATATTAACAACTCGGAATATCGAGCTTCTATCGATCCCAATGGTCGGTTGAAACCTTCTTTCCGTGAGAACTCAGTACGAATGGTTTATAGTTCAAACAACACAACTTCTGTTACTAAGAAGGGTGACCTAGTAACTCTACCTTACACTGATGTTTCGTTGGTATCACAGTTGTTAGCGACTAGTCCAATGAATGTTAACCCATTCTCGGTCATTACTCAGACAGGACACATGAACCTATCACCATCATCGGATGAATGGGTAGAGACTCGTGACCTTCCTGCTATCATGCAAACTACAATTCGTAGATTTGATGAAACTCGCATGGAAGACTTTGAGACACGTCCGGGCTTGCGTATAGGACGAAATACTAATAATTTCGGTAACAGTGGACTATTCACTACTATACCTAGAGATGTTTCTTTTAGAACAGCCTCACGAAGTATTCAAGACTTCATCGGTGAGAGAGTTGCAGATGTAGAAATAATTCCATTCATGCGTTCTCGTAGAATTAACTTTACTGTTAAAGGACTACGACCTAATACTAAGATGTTCGCATTCTTTGGTGGGGTTGGTGTCAGTGAGTGGGTAAGACAAGAAGTAACTGCAACGAATTTCTCGGATGATATCCAAGAGTTTGGTAGTCAGTATGCAAACGCGTCTGGCTACCCTGCTGCTCTTGGTGGAGAAACTCCTTTAGAAACAGATGCTCAAGGTGAGATAATCGGTACGTTCTTTCTACCGAACACTCCAGCTATAAACTTCCGTACAGGCACACAGGAATTCAAACTATTAGATGTAAGTGTTGATGACGAATCTGAAGCACTTTGTACTACTCGTGCAACATACACCTCTACAGGTACAATTGAAAGCGTACAGAGAAGTGTACGTAGTACTCGTTTGGTAGGTAGACGTGCGGATAGAAGAGATCCTCTTGCACAGACTTTCTTTGTAGATCAAATAGAACACCCTAATGGCATGTTCTTGACTAAGACACGAATCTTCGTAGAAACTGCCGATCAGAATATCCCACTACAGGTACAGATCCGGTCTGTAGAGAACGGTGTTCCTACAAACATTATCTTACCGGGCGCTGTTAAGTTTATTGATCCTGCTGATATTACGGTATCACCTTCTTCTGATGTAGAACTAGATGGGTATGGAATATCTTACTTATCAGGTAGACCAACAGAAATAGAATTCGATGAGCCAATTTACTTGACAAGTGGCGAAGAGTATGCGATAATACTCCTTGCTGAGTCGGTAGAGTACAATGTATATGTTGCCGAGACTTACAAGAACGTAATCGGTTCACGTAGTGATAGAGTTAATAAACAACCTACTCTAGGTTCGTTATTCTTATCACAGAATGGATTTACTTGGACACCCGATCAAACTAAAGACCTCATGTTCGAATTAGATCGTGCAGAGTTTAGTGCTACGGGTACACTTCTTCTTGATAATGCCCCTTTACCGAAGGTTACTCTAGGAACAGATCCTTTTGAAACTACGTCAGGTTCTTCTCTAGTTTCTGTTAAACACGAAGGCCATGGTTTCACTTCTGGGGACACTGTCTCTATATCTGACGTAACCAATGGTACAGGTGGTTTAGTTGAATCTGACCTAGAAGGTTCATTCCTCGTTATAACCCCAACGTGGGAAGGTTATAATATAGACGTAACGACAACAGCATCTGCTAGTGCTGTAGGTGGTGGTAATGACGTGACTGCAACTCAACAAGTAATGTTTGATCAGTTCGTTCCATTAATACAGACAATCACTCCTAATACAACCTCAGTTACGGCCCTAGGCAGTAATGCGGAAGGTTCATCGTATGGTAGCGGTCGTTCTTCTACAGCGCCAACCAACCTGTATAATACTACAGGAAACCAATTGGTCTTCTTGAATGATATCAATCTCAACACCACACCGAAGGTTGTGTCTACACAAGATAATGCAGGAACATCTCCTAACATGTCTCTTACTATTAGTCTGTCTACTCAGGACTCTAAGGTTTCTCCGGTAATTGATCTACAACGAGTCTCTGTTCTTACTCTTGAGAATGTTATTGGTAATGATGATGCTGCACAACATATCACAATACCTACAGTTATCGATGAACCATCGGTTGGTCTGAAGATTATATTCGCAGCAAACCGGCCTTCAACCTCAGAGTTTGAAGTGTATATCAAAACTGCAACTGATGAAGATAGTTTAGGTCAAGTTGACGTTGAAGGTGATTCCATAATCGATTGGGTATTAGCACCTATCGATAAGACAATCCCTTCTGACGAGGATTCTGAAGTATTCCGTGACTATGAATATTCAGTCGATATCGACTTATTCTCAGTATTCCAAGTAAAGATTGTGATGAAGTCTACCAACTCAAGTAAGTCCCCTATTATAAGAGACCTTCGTGCGATTGCTTTGGTAGTATAATGAAAAGTTATCAGCGAGTCAAGGGGCACAGTAACTTAGTAAGGGATACACGAACTGGCGTTATACTAAATACAAACAAGACAGAAATAGAAACGTCAAAAAAACTAAAACTAGTACAACAAGAAAAAGATCAACGAATTACACGTCTTACCGACGAAGTGGACACTCTTAGAAATGATGTCCAACAAATAAAAGAATTGCTTTTTCGTTTAGTAGAGGATAAACATGAGTAACACTATACAACCAGTCCATCTCGCAGACAACATCAACGCGGCCTTTGATAAGATCAATGAGAACTTTGAACTCGTCGCAACGGGTGCGTTTGGTGGGACGGCGGACTTTACAAATGTTGATGCTGGGATCATAGCAAATGCTTCTGCGCTAGCTACCCTTACCACTAGTATCACTGACATTGATGGCACTTTAACTATACTGGCATCGGATGTCACAACTCTATCAACATCACTAACCGACACTCAAGCAGGCATTACCGCAAATTCTACTGCGATGGCATCGCTTACTAGTAGTATCACACAGACAGACGCTTCACTAGTTATACTTGCGCAAGACGTAGTAGACTTAGAAACTAATTTTACTGGCAACATAACTATAGACTCAGATTTGGTAGTCTCTGTACTTGCAAATAGTGCCGCATTCTCTGGATTGACTTCTTCGATTGAGGTTGTCGATGGTAGAGTTACTGCTCAGTCTTCGGACATTAGTGATTTGTCTAATGAGATTTCCATTGTAGATTCCGACAATAAAGTTTTGATCTCAGCGGAAGGTGCGGCACGTTCAGCACTAACCTCTTTAGTGACCACTAATGGAAATAATATATCCACGATTCAGGGAAGTATTACTACCCTCACAGGTAAAATAGACACAGTAGACTCAGATGGTAACCCCACCACTTTCGTTGCACTAGCAACAGAGTCACTACAGGCGGAAGTCTCGCGAGTAGAAGGATTGATAACAACAAATTCTACTTGGGGTATAGACCTAGTTGCTGGTACCGAAGCCAATCCACATATTGCTGGTATCAAGTTTGGTAATGACGGTACCACCGCAGATTTCGCAATAACGGCAGATACATTCAAGATTATAAATGCTTCTAATAACGAGATTCAACCATTCACTATTTCTGGTAATGAAATAGAATTGTCAAATGCAACAGTTACAGGGAATCTAAATATAGGTTCAAACTTGAGTGGTGCGCGTACCGTAATTACAGACGATGTCACTAAAGTATTTGACGCGAATGATCAACTACGTGTTGCACTAGGTAATCTAACCGGAATATAGGTGTGTTATGAGTTACGGACTATACATTTCTGACGGTGTTAATGGAGCAGTTATTACAAACTCCAATAATATTTTTAATGAGGAAATATACCAGTCTCAGGCTGGAACTGTTACAGGTAATAGCACCCTTGATTTGAATATAGAAGATGTTGGTAATCCGGCATTAATATCTATAGAATTAACAACAAACAATAGTGTAGAATTCTCAACTTCAGGAAATACATTATCGTTACAGAACCCTCTATCTGGGGACTACGCATTCAATTTAAAAGTTTTTAGGTTCCAATAATGTCAGATGATCATGGGTTGGTTGTAAAAAACAATAATGGCGGTGTCATGTTTGATTCTCGTAAGGGAATGAGCAGTTACGTCGTAAGAGAAATCGGGACAGGAGTTGAAACTTCATTCACCTTAAACGACGGTGATATGGTATTTGCTAAACGACCATCAAGCACTTCTAATAATTGGTGGACGGATAAGATAATATTTGGAAGTAGTACCCTCGGCCCACTGGGCCCACCGGAAAACCCTAGGTCATATGGATTCTATGCATTCACAGATTTATCGTCAGGCGTATCGGCAGAAGTCAACCCAGTCGTAATGGATTACTTTGTTGTGACACATGCAAAGAACATAGATGTTAGTTCCGAAGACTATGGTCTGATAGTAAAAAATAGTGATGGCACTCTTCAATTTGACAGTCGTGCGATAAAGAACGGTCAACACTTTTTGATCACAGACTACTATCCACCTAGAACTTTTGACGGCGACCCATATAGTGCACCAGTAGGTGGACTAGGAGATATGGATGGTTACTGGTCGATGAATTGGACGACGGGACTGGATATTGCGAATGATGTTGCAGCAATATCAGTACGTGGACTGAAATGGATAGGTGTAAGTTCCAGTGCAGGAGCAACGGGGCCCGTGATCGAAGCATTCTTTGATGTTGGTGGTGAAGAGGGTGGATTTGATGGTGGAGAGGGTGGTGGCTCAACAGTTTCGACAAGAACGTACGAAAACCGAATAAACGGTATGATTCTGGGTGCAGAACTAATTTAAGAGGAACACATGATTTATTATATTGCGACCATTAAAAACGGTCAGGTACAAACATTGAAATTAGCAAGCGGAGATAACGCAGCTGAAGGAGCCCAAGAAAATGGGACAACTTTAGTACACATTGATTTCCCCATCGACAATCGAATAGAATTTATCGAGACTAATTACTGGGACGGTGAGTGGTTACAAAGAGAACGTCCACCAAATGAACACTCTTCGTGGAATGGGTCATCGTGGGAATGGGATCTAGAATCATTAATGCCCCAAGTAAGATCTGTCCGTAATGCTATGTTAGTGAGAAGTGACTGGACTCAAATGCCAGACTCTCCATTATCAGAAGATGACAAGTTGGACTGGCAAATATATCGTGAGGAACTAAGAAGTCTATCTTTTGTTCAAGATGATATATCTAATGTAAAAGATGTGGATTGGCCAGAAGAACCAAAATAATTACTTGCTATTTTTCAGAATATAGTGTATAATAACGTATGTTGTAGACACTATAAATACATTTGAAGAATCTGCTTAAATATGTGCATGAACTTCGGTTATGCACATTTTTTTTATTATAAATAAACAGGTCATTAACAACTAAACTTTAACTTTAGCTAAAGAGAAAGCAAACATGTCAGCATCTAGTATACCTCTAAAAATTAAGAATAGCGATGGTGACCTACAGGAACTTACCCCAGCAGAAGAGATGTATCTCGCTGTAAAGGTAGGTGAAGCACTTGCAGAGGCCTCTGCTGGTGATATAGGCGATATCAGTCTCACCAATGGTGATAACATAGGTTCATTCGTAGATTCATTCTATAATGAAGCATCGGGCACACACCCTATGTCTAACATCACTGGTACTACAGTAACCACTACCTTGAAACAGGTTGGTGGCTCTGCGAGTGAATCTGGTAGCAATTTTGCCCGTCCTGTCGGTTATTATGCAGATAATGCAAATCCTGGCTTCTACGAAATGGTAGATGCAGATTTGGATAATCTAACAAATCGCGCACTTGTGAATCTTGAAACCTTAGAACTTCAAGGTGCATTCACACTTTCGTCCACATCGCCTGGCGGTGATTGGGTAAAACATATTGACACAGTATTCTCAGATACTCGTGGAGACGGAACTTCGACAGACTTCCATATTTGGAAGAAAACCGCACTTGCATCACCCCCAGCTGGTATTGTAACCACTCGGCCAGTTGCAACCGATTATGATGGATCCTCAGCGTTTAGCGGTCTAAAAGAAATGTCTGACGCAGAGATCAAGTACACTCTTGGTCAACGTGCTAAGTCACTTAGATCAACAGCAGGAGCCATTGGTTCTTATCAACTTCGTTCATCTGTACAAGGCGCTCCAACCACAGCCGGAACTTGGGTTCCTCGTGGTACTGCCGCGAATACTCAACGTACTATTGTTGATGGAACTTATTCTCGCACTCGTGCTTCTGCATATGTTCAGACAAGAGTTTCTGCATACAGTCGTAATCGTATATCAACTTATACTCGCAACAGCGTAGATACATTTGCACGTACGTTTGTTGGTGAATATACTGGTACATATTCTCGTGAATTTGCCGGTGAATATACACGTGGCTATGCAGGGGATTACACTAGAACTCGTGCCTCCACATATACCCGAAACCGATTAACTGCGTTCACTGGTTACTTTGCCGGTACTTACAACCGTGCAAGAGTTTCAGTTTACACACGTAATCGTGTAACACCATTTACCGGAACCTTCTCACGTACTCGTGCATCAGCATACACACGTGGTCGTGTTTCAACTTACGCAGGGACTTACGCAAGAACTCGTACTTCTGCTTACACTGCGGAGTATACTCGTGCTCGTGTATCAACATACACCGGAACTTACGCAGGAGTTTATTCTCGTAACCGTGTATCTGCATATGCTGGAACTTATTCTCGTACTCGCACTTCTGCTTATAGTCAACCATATACTCGTACACGTACTTCTGCATACTCTGCGGATTATACTCGTACACGTATAACTAACTACACACGTGATCGTGTAACCAACTTTGCCGGCGTTTTCTCTCGTGCACGTGTTTCTACATATACTCGTAATCGCGTTACAAACTTTGCTGGAAACTTCGTAGGTAACTACGCTCGTGGCTTCGTAGGTAACTATTCTCGTGGATTCGTAGGTAACTATGCTCGTGGATATGCTGGAGACTTTGTTGGTAACTACGCTCGTGTTTCTACTCGTACATCTACTCGTACTCGTTACTCTGCATACGCTCGTACATCTACTCGTACTCGTTACTCTGCATATGCTCGTGACCGTGTCACTAACTTTGCTGGAGATTTCGTAGGAAACTACGCAACAACCTTTACTGGTGACTTTGCTGGTAACTATGCAAGAACTTCTACTAGAACTTCTACGCGTACACTAAACTATACTCGTACATTGTACTATGCTGGTGACTTCGTTGGTGATTACTCAAGAGCTCGTGCATTCTCTTATGTTGGAGATTACTCAAGAGATCGTACAGCAGCAACTTCGTACACTGGTAACTATGGTCGTACTAGAACTGGTCATTATGTTGGAGATTACGCTCGTACTAGAACTGGTGGTTATATTGGAGATTATTCTCGTAATAGAACAGGTAACTACACTGGTAACTATTCTCGTGCTGCAGCTGGATACTACATTGGTAACTATTCTCGTTCGCGTTCCGCTTACTTCGTAGGTGACTTTACACGAAACCTGATCTCAACTCGGACAAGTATTACCCTCGGCGGAACATCATATTATGCTCGATTCGTGTATAATCCATACATGGGAGAACTGGTTCCGGTTTTCTATACCCGTACTGCAGCGACCGCATATTACACTGGTAACTTTGTTACTGCCATGGCGTATACGACGACTAGCGTCGCGACCTATATAGGCGACTACGCAAGAACTCGCGGTGCGAACTATGTAGGCAACTATGCTCGAGATCGTGCATTCTCTTACACTGGTAACTATGGTCGTAACCGTGCATTCTCTTATGTTGGTAACTATGGTCGTAACCGTGCATTCTCTTATGTTGGAGATTACTCAAGAGATCGTGCCGCTACTCTTTACTACATAGGTAACTACGGAAGAACTCGTACTGGTGACTACACTGGTAACTATGGTCGTACAAGTACTCGAACTAGCACTGCTACAGGTAACTACACAAGAGTTGGATATTATGCCGGTGACTATGTCGGTGACTACGCAAGAACTCGTATCACTGACTATGTTGGTGACTTTAGTCGTAACCGTGTAACTAACTTCGCTGGTAACTTTGTCGGTAACTATGCTCGTGCATATGCTGGCGACTATGTTGGTAACTATGCTCGTGCATATGCTGGCGACTTCGCTGGTAACTATACTGGTGACTACGCTCGTACTTCTACAAGAACTCGCTACTCTGCATATATCCGTACTCGTACGTCGGCATATGTCCGTAACCGTTCTTCTGCGTACGCAAGAGATCGTGTAACTAACTTCGCTGGTGACTTTACTGGTAACTATGCAAGAACCTTCACTGGTAACTATGCACGTAACTATGCTGGCAACTTCATTGGTGATTTCGTTGGTGATTTCGCTGGTAACTATGTCGGTAACTACACTAGACAGTTCGGTGGTAACTATGTTGGTGACTATGCACGTAACTACGTAGGCGAATATACTGGTACATATAGCCGTGGATTCGCTGGTGAGTACACAGGAACTTACACTGGTGTCTACTCGAACACGTTCGGTGGTAACTATGTTGGTAACTATGCACGTAACTTCGCAGGCGAATACACTGGAACTTACTCGAATACTTTCACTGGTAACTACTCACGTGATTTCTCTGGTCAGTACACTCGCGACTTCGCTGGTGACTTCGTAGGTAACTACGCAAGAACATTTGCTGGTGAGTACACTGGAACGTATGCACGTGACTTTGTAGGTGACTTCGTAGGTAACTATTCACGTGACTTCGTAGGTAACTACGGTCGAGTTCGTGTATCAGCTTACTCAAGATTGCGTAACTCTACATACTCAGGTATTTACTCTCGTGACCGTGTATCAACATATGTTGGTGACTTCACTGGTAATTACACACGTGGATTCGCAGGCAATTACTCTCGTGACTTCGTAGGTAACTATGGAAGATCTTTTGTAGGTAACTACACTGGCGCAACAATCAGTGATACATTGGTTCACACACCAGAAAATTATACCTTATACGTACGGGTTGCTTAATCGCTCGTACTGTGGTATAATATGAGATAGAACGGTGGGTCATTCATTTGACCCACTTATCTCAGCACTATATAACATTATAATTTGAATTGAAACCTTTGGAGATAATTAATGAGTCGTAAGCAATGGATGGATAATGCCTTCTGGGAAACAGAGGACAAGAAAGAAGTCAACTGTATTCTAGAACTTGAAGATGATGTGGGTCGTGTAACACGTCAACAAATGATGCTAAACCGTGCTAATAAAGATGGTAGTGATAATGAATTGTTTAATGAATTAATTGACGCTCTAGGTGAAGAGGCTATTGATAAGGAAACTATCGATAGAGTCACTCGCAAGAAGGCAGAGAAAGAAGAAGAGAAAATGCGTGATGAAGAACATCTAAAGGCACGCAAACTAGAAAAACTCTTTAACTATAAAATGGAAGCGTTCGAAGTCGAAGAGATCAAACTCTCTAAAAACCGTAAGTTAAAGGCAAAATTGCGTCGTGCAAAATCAAGAATTGAAGTAGATCTTTATTCAATCATGATTCTTCAAGACCAACTTGAGGCCGTAGCTGATGGAAAAGAGTAAAGGTTTTATTATAGTTGCGTCTAAGAAACGTAACTTTTATTCGTACGCAATCAACCTTGCTGAATCTCTTAGGGATTATTATGAACCTGAAGAAGAATGTAAGATTTGTTTGGTAACCGAAGAACAGTTTATCGACGATCGTGGTCGTGATGTTGCGGATGACATTATAATCTGTGATGACCATTATCGCGCTAAGTTATGGGGGATGGCAAAATCTCCGTATGATATAACAATGTACATTGATGCTGACATGGAATGTGAGCACGAAGATATTATTAAAGTTTGGGATGAGATGAAAGATCACGACGTGGTCTTCTCAGCATTGACTGATGACCGTGATTACATTTATGCGGAACGTGATTTCTCCACACCAGAAGGTATGGCTAAATTTACTCTTTGTGGTGGTGTGTGTCTATATGATATGTCTAAACCAATAGTTCGTGAGTTTATGGATGATTGGTGGGACTTAACATACAGACAAATGAATGATACTTGGTGGCCAGAAGGTTATGTTGATTCTCTAAAGTCTTGGGATCAATTCTCTCTTTGGTGGTTAACTGAGAAAGAACCAAAATATAAGGATCTTAAAGTCGGCATCTTTGATGATGACTTGAGATGGAATTACTATAATGCTCTTAATTGGGCACAAACGAAACCCGATAATGGGCCAGTGATATTACGTCACTTCTCTGCTGGGTTAAATAAGGATACTCCAATCGTATGACACAGGTAAACGACCAATATCTCAGACACGTCGAGGTTAATAACCCTGAACTGCTAGAGATTCTAAACGAATACTCCAAGTTGCATACCATGCAAGGTTTCGAAGAAAACTGTCACTTGTCCTCAAAACAAGCCATCCGTCAGCGCGACTTCTATGTGGGCCCTAAGCACATGGATGAGATTGTCGGACAAGGTACAGGACACGAAGGTTTTCCAGACGAACTTGTTGGTTATAACTTTAAACTTTCTGACAAAGCACACATGATGTTTGAGCAGGGCGCAGACCCTATCTTCAAAAGAGACATGACTCTACATCTTCGTGACTTAAACGATAAGATGATGAACTTCTTATCTGTTAAGCATAACGCACTTGCCGCAGTATATCCGCCAGGTGGATTTATCTCATGGCATAACAATGCAAATGCTCCGGGCTATAACCTAATCTTTTCTTACTCAGAAGACGGTTCAGGTTACTTCGAATATATTCATCCTGAAACTAAGGAAGTTGTTCGTAGTCAAGACCAAGCAGGTACATGGACATGTAAAGCAGCATACTTCGGTCATTATGGACAAGATGATCAGATATTGTATCATGCCGCTTCTACTGATGATTGGCGTTGTACTGTATCTTATGTATTTGACCACTCAGACGAATCTATCGCTTTGCGTGAAATGGTATTAACAGATATCGAATCTGTAGAATAAAATCTATATCTTCAAGCCTTAAGCTCTTATAAATAGAGGTAGACGTTTTATAAACAGTTTAAGGTTTTGAAGAATATGGCAACTTACGAAGATTTCACAATAGATCAAGGTTCTGATTTAGCTCTACAATTAGAGTTAGTAAATCCTGATGGTTCAACAAAGAACCTCAATGGATATACAGTTAGTGCTAAGATGAAGAAAACCTTTCGAAGCACAGCTGAAGACACCGTTGATTTCTTATCAATTGTAGCAGATCCTGCCGAGAGCGGTGTTGCTACAATCTCCCTCACAAATATCCAAACCGATGCCCTATCTGCTCGTGGTAGATATGTCTATGATGTCGAACTGAGTTACTTAGACTCTGCCGGTAATTCCATCGTAGAAAGAGTACTAGAAGGCAAAATTAAAGTCAACCCTTCGGTCACAAGGTAATACCCTTATGCCTATAAGGAAGGTCTCAACCAGCCCAACAAACGACACCCTAGTCAAAAGAATTAGTGGTGTTGGTAGTGGTGGCACTAAAGTAAGAAAGGTTACTGTCGGCCGTCCTGTCAGTGCTGTGACCCAACATCTTGGTGCAAATATCAAGACGTTCGATGGTCTAGGAGATATTCCTAGTATCGAGGAACTGAAGCTTGGTGAGTTCGGGATTAACACTCAAGACGGTAAGGTCTATATAAAGAGAGAGTATGATGGGGGAATTCAGACAATCGTGGAGATTGGAACTGGAACCGACAATCTTTCTGCTACAACAACATTCAACTCCTACATATACACCTCAGACGGAACCCTACAAACAATTGGTGGAGTCGATGATTCTGGTAACGTACTAGATTATGACCCAAACCCAAATTACGCCTCGAAAGTTCAGGTGTATCTAAACGGTGTCTTACTCCACCAAGGAATTGACTACGTTGCAGATACAGGGGATACTATTATCCTAACACACCTAGTAGATGCTGAGATGGTAATACAGATAGCAGCCTACAACTCGACAGGTGTTTCTCTTGGTAACGACCTTATTGTAGATGATCACTTTGCATTTACGGTAGGTACAGACGAAGAAACCAGATTCTATCACAATAGCGTAGATACCATATTAAAACATATGGGATTCAATGGTTCTAAATTCAAGATACAATATCTTAATGATGATAGGTTTATACTGGACGATTTAGGTGTTCAACTTCTTGGTTCCTACACACTAAATGGTGAAGCAGTTGCCACTCAAACTAAAATAGATGAACTAGAGGCAAGACTTGCGTCATTAGACAGTGACCTTGCAGCGCTACAAAATTCATAACACTTACATAATCCTCTATAACAAACTACATAGTTTTCTATAGTATAGCATATGCTTGCCTATACACTATTGGATTGTGCTATAATGAGTATTTTTATTAAGTTAGTCGCTGTACAAAGATTTAATTTAGTATAAATACATTGGTATTCAAACTATCACATAGTAATACATCTTATGATTAATATCAATAATAAATCTATAAACCGTATACTCGCAGAAAGTCTTTTCAACTTAGCTAAGTCCAAGGAAGTACAAGTTACAGCTGAGCCTGGGCAAGAAACTCAATTATTCGAGTTAATAGAAGGTACGTCATCATCAACCAGTGGTCGCACAGTTATACCAGAAGCACAATCTATAACTGCCTTAGGCGACACTGCACTATTCACCCTGAATGGAACCCCGACTCGTGACGATTTGATCGACGTTTGGGTCAATGACGTTCTTCAACATCCCGAAGAAATATATGAGACTATCGAAGATACTATACAGTTTTTTGAGATTCCTCCAGTAGGAACGGACATCTATATTAAATTTCGTTAATATATTATTAAATATTTTAATTATAATACAATCAACCACTCAACTATAATCTAGGAGATACCTAATGGCTTTTAGGCAGATTAAATCCGCAGCACTAGCGGATAAAGCAGTACTAAATACCAAGCTAGATGAAAGTGCAGTACAGGGACAAACCACCCTTACAGGCATGATCGATCCAGCACAATGTTTTACCCTTCTTTATGATGTCGGTACTGACTCATTAAAGAAGATTGGTGCAGACGCATTTTTCGCATCATTCTCAACAACTGATTTATCAGAAGGAACTAATCTATATTTCACTGACGCACGTGCTTCTACTGCGGTTGCAAGCGATATCGCTGCATCTGTACTAGTAGAAACTAACCGAGCTTCAGCTGCTGAGACTTTACTACAATCTAACATCGACGCAGAAGCATCTACTCGTGCTCAAGCGGACGTTACCTTACAATCTAACATTACTGCTGAAGCAACTCGTGCAACACTACGTGAAGATTCAATTGAAGCAGCGTCTGTATCTGCTGATGCTGGTCTTTCTACACGTATTGATAACATCTTAAGCAACACTGACCAAAGTGCAATTGATTCGTTTGTTGAAGTAATTCAAGCATTTGAAGATGCTGATGACGTATTATCAGGTTCTATCATTGCTAATGCTTCTGCAATCACTTCGGAAACTGCACGTGCAACTGGTAAAGAGACTGAAAATGCAACTGCAATTGCAGTAGAAACTGCTCGTGCTACTGCGGCAGAAGTTGCAAACACTTCTCTACTAAGTGCAGAAGAAAGTGCTCGTATCGCTGCTGATACTGCATTGTCTGCTCGTGTTACTGTAGAAGAACAAGCTACCGTATCTCTTCAATCACAAGTTACTGCTGAAGTTGCTCGTGCTGGAGCTGCAGAAGCAGTTATCGCACAAGACCTCGCAGATGAAGTTACTCGTGCTACTGGCTCAGAAGCTGCAAACGCATCTAACCTAACAGACGAAATTAATGCTCGTGCTGTCGCTGATACTCAGGTTCGTACTGATATCGCTGCCGACATCGTTACTGCACAGAATGCTGCTCAGGCACACGCCGAAGCACAAGACGTATTACATATTGGTGATGCTACTGTAGACGGAACTGCAAACAACACTCTAACGGATCGAATTGCATCTTCTAAGACTGGTGCAGAAAGTGTTGCCTCTGCTGACGCATCTGCTAAAGTACTTGTCGAGAAGACACGTGCAGAAGCTGCTGAGTCTGGTTTACAGGCACAGATCACTTCTAACGATACTGAACTTGCTTCTTTAGTAAGTGCTGATTCAACTGAAACTGCTGATCGAATCGCTGGCGATTCTGCTCTACAGACACAGATTGATTTTATTACTACTAATACTGATCCTGCTGCTCTAGATTCATTAACAGAAATCGTTAGTGCGTTCCAAGATGCTGACTCGGACATGTCTGCTCTAGTTGCTTCTAACACTACTGCAATCTCTAATGAGAACACTCGTGCCACAGGTGCTGAATCTGTTCTGCAAACTAACATCACTGCTGAAGCGTCAACTCGTGGAACTGCTGATACTGGTTTACAAACTGCAATCACTGCTGAAGAAACTGCTCGTATCGCTGCTGATGCCGCGACTCTTGTATCGGCAAAAGCATATACTGATCAAGAAGCAGACTCACATCAAGCTGTCGCCACGGCACACGCTGATGCACAAGACGCTTCACTTATCGGTGACGCATCTGTAAACGGTACTGCTGGTAATACTGTTACTGCTCGTATCGCAACTGCAAAATCAGAAGCAACTGCATTCACTACTGCACAGGTTTCTGCTGAAGCAGCAACTCGTTTAGCTGCGGATGACGCATTATCTCTACGTACTACTGTACTAGAAGGTGAAATGACGACAGTTGAAGCTCTTGCTGCTCAGAATGAAATCGATCTACGTGCAGAAGAAGTTACTCGTGCATCTGGTGATTCAAGTCTACAGGGTCAAATCGACGCTGAAGAAGCTGCTCGAATTCTTGCTGATACTGGTATTCAAACTCAAGTCACTGCTGAAGTTACTCGTGCACAGGGTGTTGAAGCAACTAATGCTGCTGCAGTCGTCACAGAACGTCAACGTGCAGAAGGTGTTGAAGCTGGACTACGTACTGATGTAAACACTAATACTGTAAACATCACTGCAAATGCTGGTTCTATTACTGGTGAGAATACTCGTGCTCTAGCTGCAGAATCTGCTCTAGGAACACGTATCGATAGTGCAGAGACACTTCAAGCTGCTGATCACGCTGATAACCAAGCACAGATTACTGCTGAAGTTGCTCGTGCATCTGGTGTTGAAGCTGGTCTACAGACTTCGGTTGATTCTAACCAGACTCAAATCACTGCAAACGATGCTGATATCGCTGCACTAGCAACTCTACAGTCAAATGATCACGATGACAACCAAGCACAAATTACTGCTGAAGTTACACGTGCATCTGCTGCGGAAGTAGTCAATGCAGCTGCGGTTGTTGCTGAAACTACTCGTGCATCTGGAATCGAAGCTGGTCTACGTACTGATGTTGATTCTAATCAGACTCAGATCACTGCAAACGACGCAGATATTCTTGCTCTAGAAACTCTACAAAGTTCAGACCACGATGATAACCAAGCACAGATTACTGCTGAAGTTGCTCGCGCTACTGCCGCAGAAGTTGTTAACGCTGCCGCTACTGCTACTGAGAAGACACGTGCAGAAGGGATCGAAGCTGGTCTACGTACTGATGTTGATTCTAACCAAACGCAAATCACTTCAAATGATGCAGACATTCTTGCATTAACAAATCTACAAGCTGCTGACCATGCAGACAACCAGACACAAATTACTGCTGAAGTAAATCGTGCATCTGGAATCGAAGCTGGTCTACGTACTGATGTTACAACTCTAGAAAGTCGTGTTGACTTTATCGTTTCTAACGATGATGGTGCTGCTCTAGATTCTCTAACAGAAATCGTTGCTGCGTTCGAAGGTGCTGATTCTGATCTAACAGGTGTTATTACTGCTAACTCTGGTCGTCTAACTTCTGTCGAAAGTCGTGCAACTTCTCTAGAGACTCGTACTACTGATGTTGAAGCTCGTGCAACTGCTGTCGAAGGAAGAGCAACTTCTCTAGAAACTGGACAAGGTACTCAGAACGGTCGTCTTGATGTTAATGAATCAGATATTGACGATCTAGAAACTAAGCAAGGTGCTGCTACTCTAGCAACTGTCGCAACTGACTTATCTGCTGCAATCAATGAGATTCACGCAGAACTAGATACTGAAGCTTCTAACGTCGATACTCTACAAACAGAGATGGACGCAGTCGAAGTACGTGCAACTGCTCTAGAAACCGAACAGGGTCTACAAGGTGGTCGTCTAACTTCTGTCGAAGGTCGTGCTACTGGTGTTGAGTCACGTGCAACTGCGCTTGAAACTAAGCAAGGTTCTGCTACTCTAGAAACTGTCGCAACTGATCTATCTGCTGCAATCAACGAATTGCACTCAGAAATGGGCACTAGTGGTTCCGATACTACAGCTCTAGCAGCTCGTATAACTACAGAAGAAGGTAATGTCGATACTCTACAGTCAGAAATGACCGCAGTAGAAGGACGTGCAACTTCATTAGAAACTCGTGTAACTACAGAAGAAGGTAATGTTGACACTCTCCAGACTCAAATGGGTTCTACAGTACTTGCTACTGTCGCAACTGATGTTACTGGTGCAGTCAACGAGATCCACTCTGAACTAGACGCAGAAGCTGGTAAGGTCTCTACTCTAGAAAGTGAAATGAATGCTGTCGAAGGACGTGCAACTGCTGTTGAGTCACGTGCAACTGCTCTAGAAACTGAACAGGGACTACAAGGTGGTCGTCTAACAGTTAACGAGAGTGACATCGATGACTTAGAAACTAAGTTAGGTACTGGTGTTTTCGATACTACTTCACAAATCATTACTGGTGCAGTCAATGAACTTCATGGTGAAGTTGATACTAATACTGCTGGACTTGTCGCTGCTGTTTCTCGTGCCGATGCCGATAGTGATGCACTTGCATCTGAAATCGTATCACGCACCGCTGCTGACACACTGATCCGTACTGATCTTGCTGCACTTAGAACTACTGATCAAGCAGACTACATTGCTCGTGACGCGGCTGTTCTTGCATCTGCACAGTCTTACGCAGAAAGCGAAGCAGACGATGGCGAAGCCGCTGCTAAGATTTACGCAGACGGAATCGTTGCTAGTGAAGCAACTCTACGTGACAATGCTGATATCGTACTTGCTGGTCAAATTACTACTGAAGCAACTGCACGTCAAGTCGCAGATAATGGTCTAGATACACGACTAGGTGTTGTTGAAGGCGAAATGTCTGCAACTCAACTTGCTGCTGGCGTAAATGCTGATGGAACATACGATACTCCAACAAGTACTACTCACCTTAATGCCTCTACTTCTCTAGCAGACGCTGATAAGAAGTTAGATACTGCACTCACCACTGAAAGTGCTTCACGTGTTTCTGGTGATGCAAGCTTGCAATCACAGATCGATGCTGAAATTGCTCGTGCTGGATCTGCGGAAGGTGTTGTATCTACTGGACTAGCTGCTGAGATCGTACGTGCTACAGCTGCAGAAGTTGCAAACGGTGTATTAATCACCACTAACGCTGCTTCAATTGCATCTGAGTCATCTCGTGCACAAGGCGTAGAATCTTCACTACAGACTCAAGTAGACTTCATCACTTCTAATACTGATGCTGCTACTCTTGACTCCCTAACTGAGATAGTTGCTGCGTTCCAAGGTGCTGATTCAACCCTAACAGGTTTAGTCTCTGCTAACCAAACTAGTATCTCAACTAACGCTTCAGGTCTTGCACAAGAGATCACTGATCGAATTGCTGGTGATACAGCAGTACGTAGTGAATTCGCAACTGCTGACTCAGGTCTACAGACTCAAATTGACGGACTAGTATCTAAGTCTGGCGATGCGATGACTGGTGTCCTAGCAATGGGTAGTAACAAGATTACTGGTCTTGCTGATGGTGTTGCTAATGGCGATGCTGCAAACAAGGGACAATTAGTTTCTGGTCTTGCTGCTCAACATATCTCTCAGTTCTCAACTTCGGATCTACCAGAAGGTAGTAACGAATACTTCACAGCTGCGAAAGTACATGCTGCAGTAAGTGTAGTTGATGTTTCTGGAGAAGGTAAGGTATCTGAGACAGATGGTGTATTCTCTATAGACACTGCTAAATCATTCCTCGAAATATCTGATGTAGCTGATACATCATATGTTGGTAAGAATGGTTGGGTTGCTCGTGTTAAGACAGACCTTTCAGGTCTTGAACTTATAGATCCTACAGAACTAGCATTCAATGACGCAAAACGTCAGGTGATTTCTGGTGACGGAGCACAGAGTACATTCGCTCTAAACTTCTACACTGTAGAAGCTAACGCAATGGTATTTGTTGGTGGTGTTATTCAGGATCCATCGGTTCACTATACGATTGATGCTGCTAATCAACAAATTACTTTCATGGCTGCTCTCCCAGTTGGAACTCAAGCGGTAGTTATCGCTCAGTCTACTAACTCGGTTGGTGTACTAGATCCTAAGTCGGTCGGTCTTGAAACTCTTGCTGATAACATCAAAGTCTTCGAACAGGGTAACGATGTTGTTGTTGGAACTTCTGCTACAGTAGTTTCTACATTCAACAAAGTGACTACACGTTCTGCTAAGTACGTAGTCACCGTAGAAAGTAACGGTGAATTCGAAACTCGCGAATGTCTAGTTATCCATGACGGAACAGAAGCATATATAACTGAGTACGGTATTCTATTCACAGGTGCTAATATACTTGGTGATACCGACATTCAGGTAAACGGTTCAAGTGTTGAGTTGACATATACAGCTGCTATTGCTGGTGCGGTAGTATCAGTATCCGCTTCATATATTGACGCATAATTTAATAATTCGGGGGTGGCTTCACGTCACCCCCACCCCTCACACATTTTAAAAAGGTATTAAAAAATGAGTTCTAACAAGAAATTTAGAATACAAAATGGCGCTGCGATTACTGGTGAAGTAACCGTAAACGACCAAGTTGTAATAACCGAAGCTGGTATAGTTACCGTTCCTGCTATCTCCGCAGCAGTTGCAACTATTGTCGCATCCGACATTGCAACACTACAGAGTCAAGTAGACGCGATCCTAGGCACTTCTCCAGAAAGCCTGAATACACTACAAGAAATTGTTTCTCTTTTCCAAAGCGAAGATGGTGACATTCAAACTTTAATTACGAACAACTCAACTGCAATTACTGCAATGCAGGCTACTTTATCAAGTGGCGTTGCCGGTGCTGCAGATTTTGCCGCATTAGATCTATTGGTCTTGGGCCTGCACGGTCGTGGTTCTGAACTTGTAAATGGTATTGGCCATACTCAGTGGGACTACATTATTGGTTATATCAATACCTCCCCGAACTTTGTCCAATTCACCAGAAATGGTGATGGTATGGTTGCCAGAAAGGTTCTAACAGGGTTCGAAGTTGGTAAAACTTATCAAATAAGAACTTCGGGCGATCAGGAGAGTGCCTATGTTACGCTGAGTCCTCAAGCGTATAACAATTATGGTGATTTCAACTCTTCATCTTTCAAGACAGCTTTCCATAACCATTCCCCAGGCACTGGAGATGTCCTGACAGATTCGGGGACAACCTTTGTTGCTGATGCTACAACATTACATATGCAAATAGTAGGGAACACACAGAATGCGTTTCGACTGTATGACATCTCTATCACAGAATATAACGTTGCTCCTGCTCTAGAAACTAGCTCAGGCTCGGTAGTAGAGTCTATCAACGAACTGCATACAGAGATTGGTGCTGAGGCTGCTGCTAGAACTGCCGCTATCGCTGCAATTCCTGCAACTGACTTAACTCCGTACTCAACTACTGCACAGATGGACTCATCTATTGCTACTGCTAAGTCAGAAGCACAGACATATGCTGATCAAGTTGTTGCTTCGACTATTGATGCTGCTCCTGCCGCATTGGATACGTTGAATGAACTAGCGGCCGCATTAGGAGATGACGCAAACTTTGCATCAACTGTTACTACTGCTCTTGCTACTAAGGCTGATGACGCTGCAACTACTACTGCTCTTGCTACTAAGGCTGATGACGCTGCAACTACTACTGCTCTTGCTACTAAGGCGGACGTTTCAAGTATTAGTTCTATCGAAGGGTTCTTGAATGGTACTCCAAGTGTACCGACAATAAGTCCTTTGGCCGATCTGTTCACTCCTGCATCAAGCGATTATACCTCTTGGGACGCTGATGACGAAGGAAAGTTAGGTAGTAACCTTGGTTCAAGTGAAGATTTCTTATTCGTTTCCGCGGCTGGCCATGACGGTAGCAAAGGTATGATGTGGATATATCCTAAATCGGATATGTCAAATCCTGTTGAACTGACCATCCCTCAATATTACGGAGGTTCGCCATCTTTTGGTCATAGTTATGCATTCTCAGAAACTACCAAGACTCTTATGGTAGCTACCCGATATGCCCATGACACTGTCGGTGCCGGTACCGAAGGAGCGTTGCATTGGTTTAATTTAACTGACGTAAATAACATAACTCTTATACAGACAGTTTATGGTGCGCCGGGCGAGGAAATAGGCCAGAGTGCGGAGTATGATTCTGGAAACTTCTTTAGTTCTCGTACTGGCGATGGTGGTGGACAAGTTAGTAAAGTCTATGTCTATGATGAGACTAATTTAAGTGCTGCACCAACCGTGATACTAGATCCAGAAACCGAAGCATCATCGCATGAATACTTTGGATACAGGATAGTCGCTGGTCAAGGATATCTATATATCTTGGATCTGTTTGCTTATGCCGACGGTTCGAATACTCAGCGTCTCGGGCGATGGTACATATACGACTCATCAACTCTAGCGTATACCGGAGTATCCTTTAACGGTGTAGCTAACATGGCGCGTTTCGGAGGCATGATCGACGGTTATTTCGTACATGGCATAGATGGCAGCTATAATAGTGTTGGCTCTATCGAAAGAGTGATTATAGGAACTGATACTGTTGTAACTTCTCATAGCTTCGGAGTCGGCGCTGGCGGTATACAGTTTATAGACGACACTCACTTATGGTGGGGTACCTTCGGTGAAATCAGTTCTGGTTATTTAGGAAATGTGAAGGCATATCCTTGGGCCGGTGATTTTACTACTTCCGACATTACTGTTAATACTGATTATCCTAGTGGTGTAATACATAAAGACGGAGATGTCGTTTATATTACTGAAAGGAATCAGAGTTCAGCAAGTTGGAATAACTATGCTGCAAAATATGCGAAGGTTAGTCGTTATAGTTGGTCTAGTGGATTCTCATTACAGTCGAATCTAGAATCATTAGTTTCTGCTGAGACAACTGCTAGAACTGCCGCTATCGCTGCAATTCCTGGCACTGACTTGACTCCATACTCAACTACTGTACAGACGACTGCTGCAATTGCTGCTGAGACATCTGCTAGAACTGCTGCTATCGCTGCAATTCCTGGCACTGACTTGACTCCATACTCAACTACTACTGAGATGAACTCATCTATTGCAACTGCTAAGTCAGAAGCTCAGACTTATGCGGATCAAGTTGTTGCTGCAACCGTAGATGCTGCTCCTGCTGCTTTAGACACTCTTAACGAGTTGGCTGCTGCTCTAGGTGATGACGCAAACTTTGCATCAACTGTTACTGCATCTATTGCAACTAAAGCAACTGCTGCTGATCTTACTGCATTAGAAGCACAGATCACTGGTGGCGTTGCAACTCTCTCACAGGGTGCTCTTGCTGATACTGCGTTACAACCAGCAGACCTTGTTGCAAATACTACTGCTATTGCAACTAATGCTTCTAATCTTACTGCATTAGAGACTTCACACTCAGCAGACCTTGTTAACTTAACAGCTAGGACGTATGGTGTTACATATGATCCGAACGCTGCTAATGTTGAGGTAGATTCTACATTAGATATGCAGACTAACGCAATCATAAATGTTGCTGCTCCTTCTGCAGCTGATGATGCCGCAACTAAAGCATATGTTGATGCTGGTCAAGTTGCAGCAATCTCTGCTTCTGCAGCTGCTTTGTCTGGTGGTCTATGTATCACTTATGATCCAGCAACAGGTGAGATCAAAATAGACACAGTAGAAACTGCTTCATCGTTACTCGTTGCAGACTCTAACAATTTAGGTAGTCAAGCACCTTCGCACTACCGTATCGATGTTTATAATGTAAACGGTACTATTGTTAACTAATCTTAAAGTAAAACTAAGATATAAAGGGGAGACTTCGGTTTCCCCTTTTTTTTACATTTCTTTTTCATATAAATAAACGTATAAATAGTATGTAACTAATATTGGATTATATTCATGTATTCGACAAGCAAAGAAGAATTGATAGATTACTGCCTACGTGCCTTAGGACATCCGGTAGTCGAAGTCAACATAGACGAAGAACAACTAGACGATCGTATTGACGAGGCGCTACAGTGGTTTCGTGAAAATCATCCGGACGGTTCTAAACGATACTATCTAAAACACCAATTGACACAGTCTGACATTGATAATCAGGCTGTAGATTTGAGCGATGACTTAGATCTTACCGCAGTTGTCCGTATGATACCGATGAGTTTTAGTAATGCACACTCAGGTTGGTTCAGTGATGCATGGCAGTTTATGTCCCATACTATTAGCGACTTTGCTAATGGTGGTGGTCTACTAGGGGATCTTGCACATTACGAACAGATGCAACAATCACTATCTCTACTCGACATGAAACTGGGTGGTCATCCACAAATAACATTTGATCGTCAATATAATCGTATAAACCTACATGTTTCTAAAACTAATCTGAAACTAGATGACTTTATCATATTCGAAGTTTATGCCATACGTAACCCAGATAGTAGTATAAACGAATACAATTCCCTCTGGAATCACAAGTTCTTAAAAGAATATGCTACTGCACTGATTAAACGTCAGTGGGGTACTAATCTAATTAAGTTTGACGGTATGACACTGCCCGGCGGTGTTACGGTCAACGCACGTTTGATCTATGAAGATTCCCTTGCGGATATTGATAGGCTCATGGAAAAATTTCGTAACGAAGAAGATGAAGGGCCTATGTTCTTCATGGGGTAATTGATGGCAACTAATCCATATATAAGTCAAAAATACAGACCGGAACAGAATCTCTACGAAGATATTCTTATTGAAGCGATCCAGTTCTACGGACAGGACGTTTATTATCTCCCACGGGAAGTCGTGGAAAGAGAAGACATCTTCCTTGACAGCATCCAGTCACAGTTCTCGGACGCCTATAAAGTAGAAGTGTATATTGAAAACACTGAAGCATTTGATGGGGAAGGAGATCTATTCACTAAGTTTGGTATCGAACTCCGAGACCAGTCTACCTTTGTCATTGCACGTCGTCGGTGGAGAGAGTTGGTAGGCGATCGTCTTGCCGATAATCAATTCCGTCCTAGAGAAGGTGATGTTATCTATCTCCCGTTATCCGAATCTTTATTCGAGGTAAAAAAGGTCGAGACAGAAACTCCGTTCTATCAGTTATCTCAACTACCACTATTCCGTATGCAATGTGAGTTGTTCGAGTACTCTGATGAGGACTTCGACACAGGTATCGAAGGTATTGATAGAGTTGAATCGGAGGCTGCATTCCAATACGAACTTGTTATGGAAACATCTGAAAGTGAATTCTATTATGAGCCAGGCGAAAATGTAACTCAGACGTTTGGCGATTATGTGATTGAAGGCGAAGTTACATCTTTTAATTCGGAGACTCGTCTGTTAAGAATTGCACACACTGGTGCTGACGATGGTAACTACCATGTTTGGGCGACAGATCGTCCAATAGTGGGAAGTAACGCATCTCTCACTCCAGTATCTTTCGATGAAGGAATAAATGAGATTCAACCACTTTCACAGAATAAAGTGTTTGATGATTTTGCTAATGATTTTGTGGACTTCTCTGAGTCCAATCCGTTTGGAGATTTATCGTCATGATGGGAGGACACTTTTACCATAAACGCGTTCGTACTTGCGTTGCTGTATTTGGGTCAATGTTTAATGACCTACACGTTTTGAGAACAGACTCAAACGGCAAGGTGTTATCTCAAGTAAAGGTTCCTTTATCTTATGCACCTAAAAGGTCGTTCATCGAACGTCTAGAAGAGATGAGTAACGGAGAACAAGCAGAGCGTAGAGTTGCTATCAAGCTTCCTCGTATGTCGTTCGAGATAACCTCTATCGCATATGACGCAGCACGTCAATTACCTAAAGTAAATGGGTTCGGTGGTATAGTATCTTCTGGAAACGAAACGCAACGTAAGGTATACGTAGGTGTTCCATACAATGTTTCTTTCTCGCTATCAGTGTATGCTAAATCTCAAGATGATGCACTACAAGTTGTTGAACAGATTATACCATACTTCGCACCTCAATACACACTGACCGTAAAACCTTTTGCGGATCAACCAGATATCAAAGAAGATGTTCCTATAGTACTCACTGGTCTAGATTTCCAAGACGATTTCGAGGGGCCAATAGAGCAAAGGCGTACAATAATATACACACTTAACTTTGAAATGAGAGTTAATTTCTATGGGCCGGAGATTACGTCACCAATAATCCGTGAAGTAAATACCAATCTAAATCTGATAAATATAGATGACGAAGAAAGTTTACTGGAAACTATAAATACTACACCGACACCGATAGACGTAAGTCCGGATAGTGATTACGGTTTCAGTACAGATATAATCTTCCCTAATAATTAGGCCATATATAATGAGTGATTCGAGTAATATCCCTGTCGTGGTTAAAGACGAGCAGAATAAAAATATAGCTACAGATTATGAATATTCAAGAGAGACTTACTATGACCTAATCGAAAAGGGTCGGGAGTCTTTAGAGTTAATGATTGAAGTTGCACGAGAGTCGGAACACCCTCGTGCGTTCGAAGTTCTTTCTGGTATGATCAAAGGTATCTCTGACGTTAACGATAAGTTAATGGATCTGAACAAGAAACAAAAAGAAATTACCAAAGAAGACACCCCCTCATCCGAAGGTGGCGCAACAACTAATAATAATCTATTTGTAGGGTCTACTACTGAACTTCAACGTATGCTTCTGGGTGATCCTTTGGCTGATGAAAAAGTAATTGATCAAGAAGAAGATTAATGGCATCCTTCACTAAGAATTCTTATCTGGGAAATCCCCAAGTTAAACGTGATGGTGTGTCTGAGGAGTGGGATAAGAAGCAACTCCGCGAATACCAAAAGTGTATGAATAACCCTGCTTACTTCTGTAAAAAGTATGTTAAGGTCGTGCACCTAGATAGAGGTCTAGTACCTTTCAAGTTATATGATTATCAAGAGGAGATGTTTAACCACTTCAATGATAATCGATTCTCCATCGTTCTTGCTTGTCGACAGTCCGGCAAATCTATATCGTCTGTAGGTTACATCCTATGGTACTCTCTATTCCACCCAGAGAAGACTGTCGCTATCCTTGCTAACAAAGGTGCAACTGCACGTGAGATGTTATCTCGTGTGACATTGATGTTAGAGAATCTTCCATTCTTCCTCCAGCCTGGTTGTAAGGCACTCAACAAAGGGTCTATAGAATTCTCTAACAACTCACGAATCATTGCTGCAGCAACGTCTGGGTCTTCTATTCGTGGTATGTCGGTCAACCTATTGTTCCTAGATGAGTTCGCATTTGTAGAGAATGCGGCAGAGTTCTACACCTCTACTTACCCAGTAATCTCATCTGGTGTTGACACAAAGGTTATCATAACAAGTACCGCAAACGGTATTGGTAATACTTACCAGAAGATATGGGAAGGTGCGGTACAGAAGGTTAATGAATATAAACCATTCCGTGTGGATTGGTGGGATGTGCCTGGCAGAGATGAGAAGTGGAAAGCACAAACTATTGCAAACACTTCGCAGTTACAGTTTGACCAAGAGTTTGGTAATACATTCTTTGGTACTGGTAATACTCTTATTGAGGGTCAAGTACTTCTTGACTTACGTGCTAGAGAACCTATTAGAAGATTAGAAGGTGGTGACCTATTAGTCTATGAAGACACAATCGAAGATCATCAGTATATCATGACCGTAGATGTTTGTCAAGGGCGTGGTCAGGATTATTCTACATTTAATATCTTCGATGTTTCGGTACAGCCATTTAAACAAGTCTGTGTTTATCGCAACAATAGAATATCCCCGATACTATATCCTAATATCATTTACAAATATGCCACTGCATATAATGAAGCATATGCTGTTATTGAAAATAACGATCAAGGAATGGTGGTGTGTGTTGGGTTGTATCAAGATTTAGAATATGAGAACATCCACTTAGAGTCGGCAATCAAGGCAGACTCCATTGGTATTCGTATGGACAGAAAGGTTAAACGAATCGGGTGTTCGGCAATTAAGGATATCATAGAAAACCATAAACTAGATCTCGTTGATGAGAATACTATTATGGAGGTGTCGACTTTCATATCTAAAGGAACATCTTTCGAAGCTTCGACTGGTAACCACGATGACTTAATGATGAATCTAGTGATGTTTGGTTATTTTGTTAGCACACAGTCTTTCGGTGATATGACCGATGTGAACATAAAACAAATGTTATTCGATCAACGTATGAAAGAGATTGATGACGACGTATTGCCATTTGGAATTTATGACAACGGATTAGATAATATTTCTCCCGTCGAGAAAAGCGACCCATATAGCATGGATTGGGCGACATATGACCCCGAAGCTTGGTAAATTTACAATAAGTATAAATAGAACTATTGAGAAAGAATTCCGTATTATGACTAACTTATTATACCTTAACTAAAGAAGGACACTATCATGACTCTATTATCTTCAGAGTCTCCAGCAGTAACAGTAAGAGAGATCGATCTAACAGGCAATGTGCCTGCGGTCACTTCTACTACTGGTGCTATTGTAGGCGAATTTAATTGGGGCCCAGTGAACACACCAGTCTTGATCGGTAACGAATCAGAATTGGCGTCTACTTTTGGATCCCCACTATCAGGAGATGCATATGCAGGAGATTTTCTTTCTGCTTCATACTTCCTGAAATACTCTTCAAGCGCATTTGTAGTTCGCGCAGATCGACCAGACATCCTAGACTCGGATGGAGCTATCGCACACGAAGGTTACAGAAAATCTTCGGCAGGTGTTTTCGAAGCAAAATACTTCGGCAAGCTTGGCGATACAATCAAAATAGATACAGCAGACGCTTCGGCATTCAGTGGTTGGGCCTATGAAGGTTACTTCACAGCAGCACCACAAGCTAATGAAGTTCACGTTATCGTAATTCAAAACGAAGTCGTTGTTGAAACATACGAATTTGTATCCACTATTGCTGGATCTAGAAATCCTAATGGAACTAATAATTTCGTCACAGACGTTATTAATGCAGGATCTTCTTGGATCACCGTTTCCGGAGTTCCAACAGCAGGATCATCTACCTTGAGTGGTGGCGAAGATGGTGTAGCAGCTGCAGTGACCGAATATGCATCTGCATTTGATGTATTCCTAAACAAGGAAGCTATTCAGATAGATTTCTTAATCTCGCCAGCTGGTGGTCAAGACAAAGCGCAACAAGTACATTTAAAACTTGTTGAGATTGCTACCTCTCGTAAGGATTGTGTTGCGGTAATTTCCCCAACTATAGGTGATGTTGATGCTATGATATCATACGTTAGCACACTTAATTCACCTTCATCTTACTTGATCGTTGATGGAAACTGGTTTAAGGTTTACAACAAGTATCAGGATAAGTACGAGTTCATTCCAGCGGCATCTTCTACAGCAGGTGTTATGGCAGCTGCAGACGCAGTCTCTGCTCCTTGGTTCTCACCAGCAGGTTCACGTCGTGGACAATATCTAGGTGTTACTGAACTGAAGGTTAATCCTAGCAAAACAGAGCGTGATAAATTATACAAGAAGGGTATTAATCCAATTGTTAGCATTCCTGGCCAAGGTGTTATGTTATTTGGTGACAAGACTCACCAAACACGTCCATCTGCATTTGATCGAATCAATGTTCGTCGACTATTCTTAGTTATCGAAAGAGCGATCAGCAAAGCTGGCGAAAACGTAATGTTCGAATTCAACGATGAGTTTACTCGTGCAGAATTCGTAAACATCGTAGAACCATTCCTACGGGAAATTCAGGGTCGTCGTGGTATCACTGACTTCCGTGTTGTTTGTGATGACACAAATAATACAGCAGAAGTTGTTGACCGCAACGAATTCATCGCAACTTGCTTCATTAAACCAGCACGTTCAATCAACTACGTAACTTTAAACTTCGTAGCTGTTAGATCTGGTGTTGAGTTTGAAGAAGTCGTCGGCACAGTATAAGGGGTATAATCATGTCATTAAGAGTAGACGATTTTAAAGCAAAATTAAAAGGTGGTGGTGCACGTCCCAATTTATTCCGTGCAACAGTTAACTTCCCAGCATACGCTGGCGGTGATGCTGAACTAACTTCTTTCATGTGTAAGGGAGCTCAATTACCAGCTTCTCTCATAAACGTTATCGAAGTTCCTTTCCGTGGTCGACAGTTGAAGATTGCGGGCGACCGTACATTCGAACCGTGGACAGTTACAGTAATCAACGATACTGATTTCACTACACGTAACGCCATGGAAAAGTGGATGAACGGTATGAATGGTCACAGCGCCAACACGGGTATCACTAATCCTGTCGCTTACCAAGCAGACCTAATTGTTGATCAGTTAGATAAAGATGGTTCGGTATTGAAGACATATAACTTCCGTGGTTGTTTCCCGACAAATGTTTCGGCAATCGACCTAAGTTATGAAACCAATGATACAGTCGAAGAGTTCACAGTAGAGTTTCAAGTACAATACTGGGAGTCAGATACCACTAGTTAATAGTATTATAAGTATATGAAAGGGGGTGGTTCTCCACCCCCAATTTATTATTAAGAGGATATTATGGCAGACAACAATTTGTTTAAAGCGTTTGGATTTGAGATAAAGAGATCCAAAACCGCAAACAAGGAAGATGACAAAGCAACTTCTATTGTCCCTAAAGTGGATGAGGACGGTGCTGGGTATGTCACTGCCTCTGGTTCTTACTTCGGTCAGTATGTCGACATGGAAGGCACTGGCGCAAAGGATAACCAAGAGTTAATTAAAAAATATCGTATTATGGCAGAACACCCAGAGTGTGATGCTGCGATCGAAGATATCATCAACGAATCAATCGTTTCGTCCGAATTAGAAAGTTCAGTAACTATCAACTTAGACAAGGTTGATGCTCCAAACAAAATTAAAAAGACTATATCTGAAGAGTTTAGTGGTGTTATATCCATGTTAAACTTCGAAGAATATGGTCATGACATGTTCCGTTCATGGTATGTTGACGGAAGATTATATCATCATCTAATAGTTAACGAATCTAATCCTAAAGGGGGTATCTTAGAATGCCGGCCTGTTGATGCGACCAAGATTCGTAAAGTAAAAGAAGTACAATACAAAAAGGACGCTAAGACAGGCGCGAAGGTCGTTGATGTAACAAACGACTTTTACATCTATCAGGAGCGTGCCGGTGCGAACAACGGTATTAGATTGACACCGGATTCTGTTTCGTATGTCACTTCAGGTCTTCTAGACACCAGTAAGAAACGCGTACTGTCGTATCTACAGAAGGCAATGAAACCAGTAAACCAACTACGCATGATGGAAGACTCACTAGTCATCTATCGGATGGCCCGTGCACCTGAACGTCGTATCTTCTATATTGACGTAGGTAATATGCCTAAAGGTAAAGCAGAGCAACATCTTAAAGACATTATGGCGAGATACCGAAACAAAATTGTGTATGACGCAAACAGTGGTGAGATCAAAGATGACCGCAAACATATGTCTATGCTCGAAGACTTCTGGTTACCTCGTCGAGAAGGCGGCCGTGGCACAGAGATAAGTACCTTGCCAGGCGGAGAAAACCTAGGACAGATTGACGATATCATTTATTTCCAAAAGAAGTTATATCGTTCATTGAACGTTCCATTAAACCGTTTAGAGCAAGAGTCTCAATTCTCTCTAGGAAGAACCACCGAGATCAACCGTGACGAAGTCAAGTTCCAAAAGTTCATTGACCGTCTACGTAAAAAGTTTGCTCACTTATTCCTTGGGATTTTAAAGAAACAACTTATTCTGAAAGCTATATGCACAGAACAAGACTGGGAATCGTGGAAAGGTCAGATACAAGTCGACTACTCTAGAGACAACCACTTTGTTGAGATGAAAGATGCAGAACTACTGCGTGAACGTCTACAGACTATGGATCAAGTATCTAGTTATGTAGGTGAATACTTCTCACGTGAGTGGGTAATGAAAAACGTAATGATGTTTAATGATGACGATATCGAAGAGATGTCTAACCAAGTTGAAGCCGAGAATGAAAACGGTTCAGACGAAGAAGAGGAAATGTGATAATGAGTGAAGTAGAAACAACCCCAACATTAGATTTTGTAAACGCACTTCAAGGTGGAGATTATAATTCTGCACAAGAACTGTTCAATGGTATCTTAGGTGGTAAAATGCAAGACACCCTAGACGCCGAAAAGGTCGCGGTAGCAGACACTATCTTCAATGGTGTCGAACCAGTTGACATGGAGATGTCCGACGAAGAAGTGGACGATGTCCTAGGCTCTGAGGTCTCTGAGGAAGAGGATTCGTCAGAAATAGCCTAATTTGGCACGATAAGTTTGTTATAAATACTTTTTTGTATAAATACTCCTAAACGAGGACTAATTGTGAAAACATTTAAAGATTTACGGGAAGCGAAAGATACCGTCGTCTTCAAGAAGAAGATGTCAGGTTACCCTGTAGTTATCACAAAAACTGCCAAGGGATTTCACCTATCTATTGATGGGGATTCTGTTGACACGTTTAAGTCTCAGAAAGAAGCGGAATCAACCGCGAAACAAGTCCTCAAAGACTTAGGAAAATAAAATGAAACTGATTAGCGAATACGTAGAACACGATGTACAATGCATTGTAGAAGCTAAAGATAATGGTGAGAAGAATTACATTATTGAAGGTGTATTTGCACAAGCAGATAAAAAGAATCGTAACGGACGTGTTTACCCGAAAGCCATTATGGCTCGAGCGGTAACCAAGTACGTTGATGAACAGGTTAGCAAGAAGAGGGCGGTAGGTGAGTTAAATCATCCTGAAGGCCCAACTGTTAACTTGGATAAAGTTTCGCATCTCATTACTGATCTCCGTTTGGAAGGAATTGATGTGGTCGGAAAGGCACAAATATTAGATACCCCTATGGGTAAGATCGTAAAAGGTCTACTTGAGGGCGGTGTTCAATTAGGTGTGTCAACTCGTGGTATGGGAAGTCTTGAGCAAAAGAATGGCGTCATGTACGTCAAAGATGACTTTATTCTGAATACGGTAGACATTGTACAAGATCCAAGCGCCCCTGAAGCTTTTGTTAATGGGATAATGGAAGGCGTAGACTGGGTCTGGAATAACGGCATCTTACAACCTCAAGTCATTGAAGAGATAGAGACTGAAATCAAGCAAACTCCGATTGCGCATCTTCCAGAAGTGCAGATTCGGGAATTCAAGAATTTCCTCTCGTTAATCAAATCTAAACTATAAGGAGTCATCTATGACTGATCTTAATAAACAAGTCGAAGCTGAACTTCACGAATCTGATATTAACGAAATCGTGGAGGAAACTCTCGAAGAAGCACAAGCTCCTGCAGCTAAAGGTGTGAAGACAGACGGACAGGAAATTTCTGAGCCAGAGTCAATCGCATCTGTAGATAAAGCAGCCGACGCAACTTCTAAGGCTTCATTACCAAAAACTAAGGCAGGTATGATCAATGCGATGTACCAGTCCTTAAATAAAATGAAAAAGGGCGACCTCACGGCAGCCTATTCGAAGATGATGGAAGGTATTGACCTAGAAGACGTTATTGCGGAAGAGGCTAACACTCAGTCTGAACTTGCAGCAATCGTTGACGGTGAAGCAACTCTGTCAGAAGAGTTCAAAGAAAAGACATCTTTAATTTTTGAAGCAGCTGTTAAAACTAAGCTGTCCGAAGAAGTTACTCGTCTTGAAGAGCAGTACACCGAAGAACTTGCAGAAGAAGTCAATTCGATTAAAACTGACCTAGTCGGTAAAGTCGATTCTTACCTAAACTACGTTGTTGAATCTTGGATGGAAGATAACAAGTTAGCGATCCACTCCGGTCTTCGTACCGAAATCGCTGAAGGGTTTATGGAGAAAATGAAAGACGTGTTTACAGAGTCTTACATTGATGTTCCAGAGTCTAAGGTAGACCTAGTTGATGAATTAGCATTACAAGTAGAAGAGTTAGAAGAAAAACTAAACTCTACTACAGGTGACGCGATTCAACTTGCTGAAGAACTAGAATCTTACAAGCGTGATTCAATCATTGCTGAAGCTTCTCGTGGACTAGCAGACACACAAGCGGAAAAGTTAAAAGGACTATTAGAAACAGTTGAATTTGAAAGTGAAGAAACATTCACCGCCAAAGTAACTACTGTTAAAGAGTCATACTTTTCAAAAGAAATCCCTGAGCAACTCGAAGAATCTGCAGCCGTCACAGACGAAGCTGAAGAAGAAATCGAAGTATCTTCCTCTATGGAAGGGTACATCTCTGCTCTAAGAAAAACCTCTAAGAAATAAGGAATAATAAAATGAACAAATCATTTGATCAATTGATCGAAAAATGGTCACCAGTTCTTAATGAAGAGTCTGCTGGCAAAATTACTGACTATCAGCGTAAAGCTGTAACAGCTCAAGTACTAGAAAACCAAGAACGTGCACTTATGGAAGAGCGTTCAGCTTCACAAGGTTTCTTAACTGAAACTGCAACAAACGCAACTGGTTCTGGCGTTAACAATTGGGATCCAGTTTTGATCTCTCTAGTCCGTCGTTCAATGCCTAACCTAATGGCATATGACGTATGTGGCGTTCAGCCAATGTCAGGCCCTACTGGTCTGATCTTTGCAATGAAGAGCAAGTATACTTCACAGTCTGGTACTGAAGCACTATTCAACGAAGCAGACTCTGCATTCTCTGGATCAGCTTCAAGCACACAATCTGGCGATTCGTCAGGTCTTTCTGGTTTTGATGCAGCAGCACAAACTGGTCGTTCTGTAGATGCAGCCGGTCGCCCAATGGGTACTTCTGTTGCTGAATCTCTAGGAAATACTGGCCCAGCATTCGCAGAAATGGGTTTCTCAATTGAGAAGCAATCTGTTGTTGCTAAGTCACGTGCTCTTAAAGCAGAATACTCTCTAGAACTAGCACAAGATCTTAAAGCAATCCACGGTCTTGACGCTGAAACTGAACTTGCTAACATTCTTTCTACTGAGATCCTTGCGGAAATCAACAGAGAAGTTATCCGTACAATTAACACTCAAGCAGTGTTAGGTGCACAACAAGCTTCAGTAGCACAAAATGGTGTATTCGACCTAACTACAGACGCAGACGGACGTTGGTCAGCAGAGAAGTTTAAAGGTCTAGTAATTCAATTAGATCGCGAAGCAAACCAAATCGCTAAGACAACTCGTCGTGGTAAGGGTAACATCGTTATCTGTTCTTCTGACGTTGCAACTGCTCTTGCTGCTTCTGGACAACTTGACTTCCAAGTTGGCGCTGGTCTACAGATCGACGACACTGGTAATACTTTTGCTGGTACTCTAAATGGTAAGATGAAAGTTTACATCGATCCATACGCGACTACTGACTATGTTACAGTTGGTTATAAAGGCACTAACGCTTATGACGCAGGTGTTTTCTACTGCCCATACGTGCCATTACAAATGGTTAAAGCAGTTGGCGAGAATGATTTCCAACCACGTATCGGGTTCAAAACTCGTTACGGAATGGCTTCTAACCCATTCGTATCTCCAGCTGGCGAGCAGAACATTGCCGCTACTGCCGGAATCAACACGTACTACCGTATCTTCCGCGTCGACAACATCATGGCGTAAGCGAAAGATTACAAAGGATAACAATAAGAAACTTTGTTTTAATCTTTATAGGGGACTCTTCGGAGTCCCTTTTTTTATGTGTTAAATAATGCATATATATGAGGGTATCAAATAATAAGGAAAGTAATTGCCAAGGATGGCGCTTATTATTATATAAATATATGGTATACTAGAGGGTATCTCATGGCATTAACAGATAATAAAAATTTATTGCAACCCACAGGATTCCGTGTTATAGTGGAAAGAGAAAACTATGGCAACCTAGAGTTCTTTGCGCAAGCTGTATCGCATCCAGGCGCGACTGTCGCCGCGGTAGAGATCCCCGTACCCAGAATTCAAGGATTGCCTATGCCAGGCGATACTATAAGTTATGGTGAGCTCTCGTTAAATTTAATATTAGATGAAGAACTCTCTGCATATAAAGAAGTTCAGAAGTGGTTAGAAGATTCTGTATACGGTAACCGAGAGGTTATACACCACGATATCTCTGTGCTAATTCTAAGTAGTCACAATAACTCTTGTGCAAAAATAAATTATAAAAACTGTATACCTACTCAGTTAGGTGCTATAGAATTTAGTTCTACAGCTGGTGATGTGACGTACGTAAACTTTGATGCGACCTTTAGATTTACGGAATTTGTTTTGTTATGAGTCTAACCAAGTTTCCGATTAAGAATACAGCAGTTCTGAGCATTCTTGAAGATTTCAGATATACTTATCGTGAGTTATATCGACCGGAAAATACTAACACATGTCTGTTCCCTGAAATGAAAGGTATGGCGGATCTCTACACTGGTGAAGATGAAATGTGGCGTATCATTGACATGGGAGAGGAGCATGACGGTGCTGCATCAAACTCTGTATGTTATGCAATCAAACCAGATCACTATAACGGTACCCACCCAGAAGAGTACTCGAAGACGTGGATTAACCTCAACACCAGCCTGACCGAAGAGTTAGGTGTCCAACACAGTGCTCTCTCTACTCTATATCCACCCCAAGGGTTTATTGGTTGGCACAATAATGCAAATGCCTCAGCGTATAATATAATATTCACTTGGTCAGAACACGGTGAAGGATGGTTCAAATATGTTGACCCCAAGACTCAAGAGGTCATAACAATCCAAGATGAGAAGGGTTGGAACTTGAAGGCAGGACACTTCGGTATATATGGGTCTGGTGATGTAGTTTACCATTCTGCAAAGACAGATTGCTATAGGATGACTTTAAGTTACACGCTAGGACATGACGAAGATTATTGGAAAGATTGTATTGACTTTATAACCAGTTAGTGTTATACTAAATAACATTACATGAAAAGGTCTATATATGATTGATTTAGAATCCATTCTTACTGAATGGCAGAAAGACTGTGAGATATCACAACACCAACTGGACGAAGTCTCCCGACAGACTCCATCACTACATGCAAAATATTTGCAGTATCTGGCGTTCGCCAAACTACAACTCAAACGTTCTGAAAATAAACAGAAGACGTTGCTCAAGCAAAAGTTCTTATACTATAACGGAAAGATGTCTGAAGAAGAGGTCTTGGCGACTGGGTGGGATTTAGATCCATTCAATGGTCTTCGAATGTTAAAAGGTGAGATGGAGTACTACTACGACGCTGACTCTGAGATTCAGAAGTCAGAAGAGAAGCTCATATACTACAAAACTCTTATCGATACTCTGAAAGATATTGTTGATACTTTGAAGTGGAGACACCAAACTGTCAAAAATATGATTCAATGGCGTATGTTCGAAGCAGGTGGTTAAGTAACATATAAGTATACTCACGAAGTATGAAAGGATATTATTGAGATGTATGATACAGAAGATCTAAAGAAAGCAGAACAACTTCATCTGTTAGGACATAAAACAGATATTAATATTATTGAACTAGCAAAGATTCTTTATGAGCATAGACAACAAAATTCGAATCAGGATGTTGAACCACAGTTTCTTCGCGGTTGAAGCACACCCTGCACAAGAGAATGAGTTAAGAGAGTACTTTTCGTTTTTTGTGCCGGGCTACAAGTTCATGCCTGCCTACAAGCGCAAGCAGTGGGACGGTCGCGTAAAACTTTATAACATGGTGTCCAAACAAATGAACGTGGGTCTCTATACTCACCTTCGTCGTTTTTGTGCAGATCGATTTTATCAGTTAGAAATACTTGAGCACGAATATTATGGTGTACCATCGTTTAAAGAGGATATCGATCACCCAGCTTTAATTGACTTTCTGTCAGTGCTTGATGTTCCTTTTAAACCTAGAGACTATCAGTATAAGGCCATTGCTCACGGAGTCGAGAACAGGCGATGTCTGCTGTTGAGTCCTACGGGTAGTGGTAAGTCGTTCATCATTTATAACCTTCTCCGGTATTGCTATGAAGTGACTGAAGGTAAGATATTGGTCATTGTCCCAACCACCTCTCTAGTTGAACAGATGTACAAAGACTTTTCTGATTACGGTTATGATGTTGACGAGTTCTGTCATAAGATATACTCAGGTAAGGAGAAGGTTACGGACAAAAGGATTATAATTTCTACGTGGCAATCCATATATAAGTTTGGTCAGGAGTGGTTCGAACAATTTAATACCGTCTTCGGAGATGAGGTACATCTGTTCAAAGCGAAGTCTCTATCTACCATGATGGATAAATGTGTAGAAGCACAATACAGATTTGGTCTTACCGGAACCCTTGACGGTACTGAGACCAACAAATTAGTACTGGAAGGTTTATTTGGGCCCACGCTCACGGTGACGCGCACCGTAGACTTGCAGAAGGCTAAGCAACTTGCTGAGTTAGAGATATCAATTCTTCTGTTACGATATCATAGTGATATATGTAATATGATGAAAGATAAAACCTATCAAGAAGAGCTTGATTATATTGTTACATATGAACCACGTAATAAATTTATAAGTAAGATTGCATTAGATCAAAAAGGGAATACCTTGGTGATGTTTCAGTTTGTAGAGAAGCATGGTAAGGTATTATATGAAATGATCAGAGCCCTAGCAGCTGATGACAGAAAGGTATTTTACGTTTCTGGGGAAGTAGATGTTACTGATCGTGAACAAATACGGGGTATTGTAGAAAAAGAAAATGACTCAATTATTGTTGCCTCTCTTGGCACTTTCAGCACTGGCATCAACATCCGCAACTTGCATAATATTGTATTTGCGACTCCATCCAAGTCTCAGGTCAAAGTCTTGCAATCAGTTGGCCGTGGTCTCCGCCAGTCTGATGATGGTAGGACTACTAAGCTTATTGATATCGCTGATGATCTCCATGTCAACGGTCATAAGAATTTTACACTGAGACATAGCGCCGAAAGGATTAAGATATATACTAAGGAAGGATTTGATTATAAAGTGTATCCTATTGACTTAAAACCCACAAGAGTAGAAAATGATGACCAAGACGAATTCTTCGATTAGACATTTAAAGTTAGTAACAGGTGAGGAAGTTATCTGTGAGGTTTTAGACGAATCTTCAGATACTATCGTTGTAAATAATGCTATGAGTTTAATGCAAAATTCTTTAAAGAATGGAGATAAGTTCTTTACATTCAAGACATATATGATCTATCAGGATACTCCTACAAATGTAATAATAGTTTTTACTGATAAGATTATGTCCCTAGCAACACCAGCAGAAGGAATGATTGAACAGTATACTATTGCTCTCAGAGAGATGGCTAATTATTTAGAACAGAATTTCAATGAAGATGGTGTTGAAGATGAAAAAGACATTGATGACTGGTTAGATGATATGACAAAAGAAGATACTGTTATTGATTCAGATGTCAACGGAATGTTGATGAACTAAATTCTTATGTACTCCCCTCTGGGACAATAAAGATATTATACACTATAAAACAGGATCTGTCAAGGGCAAATGAAAATAAAAAATTATCCTTATATTATTATCGTAACAGATGTTACTATTCCTAAAAGATTTGCTGCAATAGTCCGTGGTTTCTTTATTTTTGTTCGACCGAAATACAAAGATAATATTCCCCTTATAGAACATGAGAAGGTACACGTTCAACAGTTCTGGAGAACGTTCGGTACTCACGGGATTTGGTATCAGTTCAATAAAGACTATCGACTTCGTTCTGAGTTAGAGGGATATGCAGTCCAGATAAAGAAGAGAGAAGAATTAGGTCGCCCCCCTAGGTTCGAAGACTTTGCAGGGTATATCGCGAAACACTATAATCTAGATGTTACTATTGACGAAGCAAAAGCATTGTTGATAGAGGAGCACAGTAAATTATGAAAGTAGTAGGATTCACTTGTTCGTCATTTGATCTATTACACGCTGGCCATGTCGCAATGTTACGTGACGCAAAGGCACACTGTGACTACCTTATATGCGGTCTCCAAGTAGATCCCTCTATCGACAGAGACAATAAGAACTCTCCTGTACAAACCGTAGTAGAAAGATACTCTCAACTAAACGCTGTAGGATATGTTGATGAGATCATTCCGTATGTCACTGAGCAAGACCTAGAAGACATTCTTGCAATGTATCAAATAGATCTGCGTATATTGGGTGATGAGTATAGGGATAAAGATTTTACAGGCAAGGACATCTGTAGGAAACGAGGTATACAATTATACTTCAATGAAAGGTCACATCGATTCTCTTCCTCTGACTTAAGGCAAAGAGTTAAGGGAAAAGATTGACAAGACCATCGATTTTTGGTATAATGGCTACTTAATTACACAAGTGATATAACTTATGAGCATTAAAGACTTTAACGAAATAATCTTCTCTTATCTCGAGAATGATAGTAAGGACAATAAGTCACAGGTAGAAAAGGTTCTTTCGAAGATATTTGAAAAAACTTTCAATACAGCTTCTTCGGGATTGTCTGGCAAACAACTACAGATAAAAAAGCGCTGTTTTGAATATTGTTTTTCATGTGTACCGGCGTTTCTAGAACAGTATCATGAGGATCAGAATGCTCTAGCTGATGGTGAGAAAGATTATGATGATGCCTATATTTATTTTCGCAAAGTGGTACAGAACTTTCGTAAAAAACTTAAAAAGACTCCTAAGAACAAACAGGATGATGTAACCGAGCTTGAGCCTCCTAAGCGTCAGTCACCTAAAGAAAAACCGCACTACGTAAATAATAGAGACTTCTCTAATGCGGTAGTAGAATACTGCATCACTGTAAAAGAATCTAAAGAGTCCAGTGGTACTCGCCCCGTAGTAACTAATTATATCGCTACCTGCTTTCTAAAGATAGCAGAAGGACTTTCTCATAAAGGAAACTTTGTTCGTTACACCTATCGTGAAGAGATGGTAATGGACGCAGTAGAGAACTGTCTCAAAGCAATTGAAAACTATGATATTGAAGCAGCCACTCGCTCGGGCAAACCCAATGCATTCGCATACTTCACACAGATATCATGGTATGCATTCCTCCGAAGAATTCAAAAAGAAAAGAAACAACAAGACATCAAGATGAAGTATATTGCTGAAGCAGATATCAGCGCATTCATGGATGGTGACGGCGAAGGTTTCTTTCAACAATCTCCTTTTGTAGACACTCTACGTCAACGTATTGATGTGGTAAAGGGTGCTGACGCAGAGTTCAAACAGTATGCAAAGGAAGAAAAGACAAGAAAGAGACGTGCAGTTTACGTTGACTCAGATCTATCAGAATATTTAAATTAGTATGCCCTTGACAGGAAGACGTTATTGTAGTATAATAGCCGTTATAAGTTACGTTAACAGTTGAGTGTTTTATGAAACTAGCAATATTAAATGATACCCATTGTGGGTGTCGGAATTCTTCTGACATTTTTATGGACTATCACGAACGCTTCTATAGCGAAGAGTTCTTCCCATATCTAAAAGAACATGGTATTACCCAGATATTACATTTGGGTGACTACTATGATAATCGAAAAACGATTAATCTTAAAGCATTAAACCATAACCGTCGAATTTTTCTGGATAAGTTACGTGAGTATAATATACACATGGACATTATCCCAGGCAACCATGACGTGTATTTCAAAAACACTATCGAATTAAACTCTCTGAAAGAGTTGATGGGTCACTACATGAATGAAGTTGATGTCATCATGGATCCTATTGTACGTGAGTATGGCGGTGTCAAGTTCGGACTGATTCCGTGGATTTGTCCTGAGAACCATAAGTCAACTATAAACTTTTTAGACAATTGTGGCGTAGACGTTATTGGCGGCCACTTCGAGCTCGCTGGTTTCGAGATGGATAAAGGTCTTGTGTGTCACACAGGTATGGATCCCAAACCACTAGAACGTTTCGAAACGGTGTTGACCGGACACTTCCATACTAAGTCTAGTAAGGGCAACATCCATTACCTTGGTGCTCAGATGGAGTTCTTCTGGAACGATGCTCATGATCCGAAGTACTTTCACATATATGATACTGAGACTCGCGAGTTGACTCCAGTACAGAATACTGTCACCTTGTTCCACAAAATATATTATGATGAAAATGTTATAGACCACTTCGAAGATATGTCATTCCTCGAAGGTAAGTTTGTAAAGTTGATCGTTGTTAACCGCAGTGACATACAGAAGTTCGAACGCTACGTCGATAAGATACAGCAGTATAAGATACACGAGTTAAAGATTGCTGAAGACTTTAAAGAATTTCGTGGAGAAAATGTAAGTAATACTGATATTACTGTTGACGACACCGAAACTTTAGTGTATAATTACATACAAGAAGTCGATACTGATTTAGATAAAGAACGTATCAAGGCTGTAGTATCAGAATTAATGATTGAAGCACAGGCGGTAGAGATTGCATGATAAAGTTTGAAACGCTTAAATGGCGGAATTTTCTTTCGACAGGTGATTATTACAACAACATAAACTTCCTAGACAGTTCCACTAATTTGATCGTCGGTGAGAACGGAGCAGGTAAGTCCACAATGCTTGACGCCCTGTCGTTCGCACTGTTCGGTAAGGCACACCGTAAGATTACCAAGAAGCAGTTAGTCAATACTATTAACAATAAGGACTGTGTTGCTGAGGTAACCTTCAAAGTTAATAGTGTAGATTATCGTGTGGTGCGTGGGATAAAACCTGCCATCTTTGAAATATGGAAGAATGGTCTTATGATTGACCAAAGTTCCCATGCTAAAGAGTATCAGGACATTCTTGAGAAGAACGTTTTACAAATGTCTCACAAGAGTTTCCACCAAATCGTTGTCCTCGGCTCGTCGTCTTTTATTCCGTTCATGCAATTGAACTCAACTTCACGACGTGACGTGATAGAAGACCTTCTTGATATTAACATTTTCTCTAAGATGAATGTTATTCTCAAGGAAAAAACCTCTCTCCTAAAAGGCGAGCTGGAGGGCAACACCCATTCGCTTGAAGTTGTTAAGACTAAGATTAATGCTCAGAAGAAGTATATCCGCGACTTGACTGCCATCAACACTCAGCACCGTAAAGATAAAGAGAGTGATATCTCAGAACTGCATGCTGAAATTGAAGAACTAAATGCTGCGAACAGTACTATGTCTGCGACGGTTAATGAGTTGCTCCCTATCGTTACCGATAGTTTGTCTACTCTTCGTGCAAAAAAACAGATACTAGATCAGTACTATGCACAATTTAAGAATCAAGTAAAGACTGTAGTCAAGGAAGCAAAGTTCTTTGATGAGAATGAAGTGTGTCCTACGTGTGACCAAGACATCGCAGAGGAGTTACGTCAAGAGAAAAAGAACTCTGCGACTTCCAAGGCGAAAGAACTCAAGAGCACAATGGATATGGCTGAAGTTCAACGCCAAGAATATGAAGATGAGATATTTCTATTAGAGTCTCGTATGAAAGAATGTCTTGCTGATCAGAATACCTTGAACAATAACAATCAAACCATTAGTCGTTTGCAGCGGTCTATCTCTAAGATTAAATGTGAGTTAGACGATATGACTACAAACTCTGGTGATATGGGTGAAGCGAATACTGATCTGAGAGAGTTAGATACTGCGATGCACGACCTAACTGACTCTAAGTTTGTTCTTAACGAGCGGTTTGCATATAACCGAATTGCTGGTGAACTGCTTCGTGATACTGGTATTAAGACTAAGATTATCCGTCAATACATTCCGGTTATCAATGAACTTACTAATCAGTATTTGCAGATACTAGACTTCTTCGTCCACTTTGAATTGGATGAAAGCTTTAATGAAACTATCCGGTCACGTTATCGCGATACATTCTCTTATGATTCATTCTCTGAGGGTGAGAAGCAACGTATTGACTTGTCTCTATTATTTACTTGGCGCAACATTGCTAAGATGAAAAATTCAGTATCTACTAATTTGTTGATACTAGATGAAACGTTCGACTCTTCGTTGGACGGTGAGGGTGTAGATAACCTTATGAAGATTATTGATACATTGAAGGAAGACACTAACGTCTTCGTTATCTCTCACAAAACCGAGCTCGAAGATGCACACTTCGAACGCAAAATAACCTTCGTCAAAGAGAAAAACTTTAGCAGAATGCGCGAAAGTACTTGACAGAAGGCCACTAATCCTATATAATGGCTATATATTAATTGAGGAACAACCCAATGGAACTATCTAACCGCACCGTCGAGATCCTTCGCAACTACTCGACAATCAACCCCAACATCGTAGTCAATGGCGGCAACGTCCTAAAGACTATGTCGATAGCAAAGAACATAGTATCTCGTGCCGAGATCGAAGAGACTTTCCCTAACACCTTTGGCATTTATGATCTATCTGAATTCCTATCTGTATTATCGTTGGTGGATCGTCCATCAATTACTTTCGGTGATCATTTCTGCACGGTCAGTGATGGTAGTGGTTTATCTTCTATAAAGTACTTCTACTCTGATCCTGAGATGTTATCTTCACCTAAGAAAGACATCGTCATGCCTGAGTGTGAAGTTAAGTTCTTGCTTACTAACGAAACGCTAAGTAAGATCAAACGTGCTTCATCTGCACTTGGTTACGAGACCATTTCAATTCGTCCATCGGGCAATGCAATTGAAATTAACGTAGTCGACTCAAATGACAAAACGTCTAACTCATTCTCAGTAACAGTTGAAGGATCTTTCCCAGAAGGAACTGACTTTAACTTTATTATGGGAGTCCCTAACATGAAGCTGTTGGGAGAAGATTATGAAGTTGCTATCTCAACTAAGTTGATTTCACACTTCCGTTCTACTACATCACAAACGCAATACTTCATTGCACTAGAAAAGTCATCTACTTATGGAGCATAACATGACAGACGATCAAAAGAACCTTAATGACCTAGCAAACCGTGTAGCACGATCATGTGTTGCGGTTGTAGACACTGTAGTAACACGTGGTGGGTTTAAAGGTGAAGAACTAACTACCATCGGTCAATTACGTGACCAAGCGATCCAAGTAGTAGCACTCTATGAGAATGTTGCGAAGGCACACGCTGAAGCTGCTCCTAAAACTAAAAAGAAGTAGTCCCTCTTATCGGTCTCTTGGTTTGAATGTCTTTGCCCGAGATATGATTTGAATTTATTATTTATTATATATATTATGACTAAATCAAATCAAGAGACCGACCCAATTGTTAAAGTTAAATCCCAGTATCGCAAAAGAAACCGCAGTACATGTGTTATCTGGCGCGATGGTCAATTATCCACTCAATATATTTTTTCTATGGTTAATTGTTGGTGAGTGGGGAATAACTGATCCATTCTGGATAACTAACATAATCACGTGTTGGTTCTCCATCACCGCTTTCACTCGCATATATATAATAAGGTCATATGCAGAAAAACGTAGGTTAAATAAACGCTCGGATAGCTCAGTTGGTAGAGCAGCTGACTTGTAATCAGCAGGTCGCAGGTTCGACTCCTGTTCCGAGCTCCATTTCTTTATTGAAAATAAACACCCTTTACTCTTTACATGAGAGGTTTATTGTAGTATAATAGCCTCATTGAATTATATTTTATTATGGAGTTAACATGAGCAATGAGTTTTTGTGGGTTGAGAAATATCGCCCAAAGAAAGTATCCGAAACAATCCTTCCCCCCGAACTAAAGAGCACCTTTCAAACTATCGTCGATGGTGGCGAACTCTTGAATATGATGTTCACTGGTACCGCTGGTACTGGTAAGACCACTGTCGCTCGAGCGATGTGCGAGGAACTAG
>Ga0115005_10000119_pt1 | contig 54386 bp, 50 predicted proteins | sample ArcOceMetagenome_FD_87163 | JGI IMG/M metagenome (GOLD analysis project Ga0115005, IMG submission 87163) | Marine eukaryotic phytoplankton communities from Arctic Ocean - Arctic Ocean - Greenland ARC118M Metagenome | ecosystem: Environmental > Aquatic > Marine > Oceanic | place: Arctic Ocean... | reverse complement strand
TATCGGTTTCGCGGAACGCTTGCTCGCCACCAAATTCGATGTTTTCAAATTCTGGGTTGTTTTTAATCGGGCTGTTCACCCCATCCATGACCACGTCGGTTGGTAAGATAACCGGCAGCATCTCTTCTGGCGTCGGTACTTGTTCGCCGTTGGCTTTGTTGATCATAGGCACTGGGGTGCCCCAGTAACGCTGACGGCTCACACCCCAGTCACGTAGACGGTAGTTAGTGGTCACTTTGCCTTTGCCGGCGGCTTCTAGGTGTTTGGCAATGGCATCGAAAGCGGCTTCAAATGCTAAGCCGTCGAATTCACCAGAGTTGATCAAGGTGCCTTTTTCGGTGAAGGCTTCTTTGGCTAGATCCACTTCTTCACCGTTAACCGGCGCAATGACTTGATTGATTTCAAGGCCGTACTTTTGCGCAAATTCAAAGTCACGTTGGTCGTGAGCAGGCACGGCCATGACGGCACCTGTGCCGTAATCCATCAAGACAAAGTTCGCTACCCAGATAGGCACTTCTTTGCCAGAGATTGGGTGAATAGCGGTTAAACCGGTGGCACAGCCTTTTTTCTCAATGGTGGCCAGATCCGCTTCCGCGGTACCGCCTAATTTACATTCTTCGATGAAGGCGGTTAATTCGGCATTGCCTTGCGCAGCTTCGGCGGCAAGAGGGTGGCCGGCGGCCACGGCCACGTAGCTTACGCCCATTAGGGTATCTGGGCGGGTGGTGTATACCTCAAGCGTTTCTTCGCGATCCTTGATGCCGAAATGTAATTCGACTCCTTGGCTCTTACCAATCCAGTTACGCTGCATGGCTTTTACTTGTTCAGGCCATTCGTCTAGCTGGTCAAAATCGTTTAGCAGTTCTTCGGCGTAATCGGTAATACGGATGAACCACTGCGGAATCTCTTTACGCTCGATTGGGGAGTCACAACGCCAGCAGCAATTGTCGATCACTTGCTCGTTGGCCAATACGGTTTGGTCGTTCGGGCACCAGTTCACCGCAGAGACTTTTTTGTAGGCTAAGCCTTTATCCACAAGCTTGGTGAAGAACCATTGTTCCCAGCGATAATATTCAGGCTTACAGGTGGCCAATTCACGGTCCCAGTCGTAACCAAAGCCTAGGCTGTTGAGCTGGCCTTTCATGTAGGCGATGTTTTCATCGGTCCATTTGCCAGGAGCCGTGTTGTTTTTAATGGCGGCGTTTTCGGCCGGTAAGCCGAAGGCGTCCCAGCCCATAGGCTGCATCACGTTTTTGCCCTGCATGCGCTGGTAGCGAGAGATTACATCGCCGATGGTGTAGTTGCGCACGTGACCCATGTGCAGGCGGCCAGATGGGTAGGGAAACATGGATAGACAATAGAACTTTTCACGGTTGCTATCGACCACGGCTTTAAAGACTTTGTTCTCAGCCCAAAACTGCTGAACGGAGGATTCGATTTCGCTGGGAATGTATTGATCTTGCATAGGACCGATCTGGTAGATTCGCTGAATAAATAAAGGCCGATATCATACCCTAGACCAAGGCAATAGCACAGTTTTGCATTACGCATGGTTAACACCTTTGCGACTCAGCGCATGCTCTTTTGCGGCGCTGTAACTCGCATGTTACTTGCGTAGCTCTTCTGGTTTCTTTGCCTCTCTTGCGCCCTTGGGGCGTTGATCTAAGTCAGTAATTCCACATTGCGTATTGATCTGTTCATTATGGTCATTGATCTTGGTACGTTTGCTCTGTAATTTGCGTCTCTTTTTTGACAGGTAATGACTATGTTCAGATGGATGGGATGGTTTGGTTGGTCAGTGTGTTTGATGAGCCTGATGTCTGTGAATACATGGGCGCAAGACTACGACAAAGTCATTGATCAAATGCAGCTGATTAAAGCAAACCAAGTAGAGTATTCCATTGCCCTAGAAGAAGGCAAAGAGCGCTCCATGTTGTGTGGCTATTGTCATGGTAAAGATGGCAACAGTGTGAAGCCGGATATCCCTAATTTGGCCGGTCAAAATACCGAATATTTACTCAAGCAGTTTCAATTGTTCGCCACTGGTGAGCGTCAAAGCTATGTGATGCAACAGTTGGCCCGTTCTCTGAGTGATGAAGAAAAGATCAATATGACCTTGTACTTTTCATCTCAGACCGTGCGCCCACAAGAAGGCATTACGACATCCGAGAAAGGCAAAGCCAAATACGACAGCTTATGTGTGGCCTGTCACGGCGCTGATGGTCGTGGTGATCACGAGCTGCCCCGTTTAGCGGGTCAAAAGCATGCGTTTTTGATCAAGACACTGTCGGATTTTAAAAAGGGTAAAGCGGCCCGTGCGTCATCCCCTATGGTGAATATCATGAAGGTGGTGAGCGAGGATGAAATTGGGCCTTTGGCGGATTACATTGCCACCATGCCTTAGGTTTGCCTTTGGCTGTCCAGTTTAAGGTACAATGCGCACTTTTTAGGGGTCGTATATGGTTATTGAAGGCAACTCAGACATCGTCGTGCGCTGTGAATTTTTCGCAGACGCTGTGAACGGCCCTTGCCAATGGCTCACCTTTCGCAATGGTTTTGTGTTGGTGGTTCATGAAGCGTTTATGGCGCTGTATAAAGATGCGCAATCCATTGGTGACCCTTTGGGTAATGGCTTAAAGGTGATGGTGGATATCCCCCAAGACCAGTTGTTAGTGCAAGGTGAGCAGGGATTTGTAGAAGAATTCAGTGCTGGCTTTGTGGGGCTGGCGGATGATAAAGCGATTTTAATCACGCCCAATGATATCCAGTTATTTCCGCACAAATTCGATGCTTTGCATAATCGCAATGAAATCGTGCGGTTGCAGCTTAACTAGTTGATATTACAGACAAAAAAACGCCCATAAAGCCGTCTTTATGGGCGTTTTTTTATGCCTATTCTGTTAGGCCTGCTCTTGGCTTGGTTTCAATGGCCAATAGCGAGATGGGCGCAAGCGAATGAGTAATAACGTCAGCCAGCTGACAATGAGTATTGGCCAGCTACGCCATACATTAAACGGCGTATTGCCGGTCATGACGTTCGCTTGTGCGCTTAACTCACCGTATTCAAATTGCGGCAAACGGGCGACCACCTGGCCTTTGTTGTCAATTAGTGCGGTGATGCCAGTATTGGTACTGCGCAACAGATAGCGGCCATTTTCTAACGCGCGCATGCGGGCAATGGCAAAGTGCTGTAAGGGGCCAATGCTATGGCCAAACCAAGCGTCATTACTGATGGTAATGAGCAGGCCGGTGTCTTTTGCGAAATTGGCCACATGGTCTGGATAGACGATGTCATAGCAAATAAAGGGCGCAATATCATAAGTCACGTTTTCACTGCTGACATGTATCGGGTCTTGGTCAGTATCGCCTGCTAAAAAATCAGACATGGGGATGTTAAAAAAGCTTAATAGACCACGCCAGCTTTGTGGGATCGGCACGTACTCACCAAATGGCACAAGCTTTTGCTTATGGTATAAGCCGCTGCTTTCTCCCAGAGCCAAAATGCTGTTGTGATAGGCACCTGGCGAGGCTTCCGTTTGATTTTGCTGATAAGGCAAGCCTGTGATAACCGAGGTTTGATGCTTTTTACCTTCGGTGTTTAAGTACTTCAGGTACTCTTTGGCTTGATGATGCAAAACGGTGATGGCGGTTTCAGGCCATAGGATTAAATCAGCGTCCCAGTGCTGTTCACTGGCCACACGGTATTTCTCTAACGTGGGGTAAATTTCCTCAGGCAGCCATTTTCGCTCTTGGCTGATGTTGCCTTGAATGGCGACGACGTTAATTTCACCGTCTTCAGCCGGTTGTGTCCAGCTGATCTGGCTAAAAATGAAGCCCACTAACCAAGGGCTCAGCAACAACGCTGCGCCAGATTTGTATTGAGTTTTCCACCGCCAATCCACTAAAAAGGCAGCGCTCAGCGCCATGATAAAGCCAATACTGTAAACACCCAGAACAGGGGCAAAGCCTGAAAGTGGAGTATCAATGTGTGCATCCCCTAAGAATAACCAAGGAAAGCCGCCCAATAACCAGCTGCGTAGCCATTCAAACAATACCCAGATAACGGCAAAGCTCACAAAAGGTAAGGCGTGAGTGCTGAACCACTTTTGGTAGCTGTAGGTCATTAATGCAAAGAACCACGCAAGGCCCGCCACAAACAGTAACGTCATCAAGAACGCCAAAGGCGCAGGTGTGTGGCTGTAGACATGTATGCTGACGTATACCCAGCTCACTCCTGAGGCGAACACCCCAAGGCCATACCACCAACCACGCCAAAGGGCTTGCTTGGGAGAAAGGGATTTCAGTGTTAAATAAAGAAGGGCGATGGAGACAATTTGCACCGGCCAGAAGTCGTACGGGGCAAAGCTAAAGGGTAAAAGTGCGCCGATGATGAGCGCAAAAAAATGGCCTAGGTACCCAGGCCGTTTCATCCATGCTGTATCAAAACCCATGTAAATTATTCTTCTTGTTTGGTTTTTGTGACTTGTAATAAATGGATCTGGCGGCTGTTACCGTTGACCACTTTAAATTCATATTGGCCGATGAGGATGGTTTCATCGCAGTCTGGAAGGCGACCGAATTTACCCATGACGATACCGCCGATGGTGTCGAATTCGAAGTCTTCAAAGGTGGTACCAAAGCTTTCATTAAAGTCTTGGATTGGCGTAAGGGCTTTGACCATGTAGGTGTCATCGTCCACTTGCTTGATGAAGCTGTCTTCTTCATCAAAGTCGTGTTCGTCTTCAATGTCGCCGACAATTTGTTCCAGCACGTCCTCGATGGTAACAAGACCGGCAATGCCGCCGTATTCATCAATGACAATGGCCATGTGATTGCGCGTGGCGCGGAACTCTTTAAGCAACACATTGAGGCGCTTGCTCTCAGGTACAAAGGTTACCGGACGAAGAATCTCTTTAATTCGGAAGTAATCCGTGTCTTGTTCAAGCACCAAGCCCAGTAGGTCTTTTGCTAATAATATACCGAGTACTTCGTCGTCGTTTTCACCTAATACAGGGAAACGAGAGTGGGCACTTTCGATGATTAACGGCAAGAAATCTTTGGGTTTTTGATCGGCATTGACGAATGCCATTTGTGAGCGAGGAATCATGATCTCACGGACTTGCATGTCCGCCACTTGAATCGCGCCCTCCATGATGGACAGTGCGTCGCTATCGACTAGCTGGCGCTCTTCCGCTTCGCGAAGGATGTGTTTGATCTCGTTTCGGCTTTTTGGGTCCCCTGAGAATAGGCGTAAACTCTCTAGCCAGGTAAACAGGGACTTTCTCGGTCGGTCTTCGTTCATTATATCAATCAGTGATGAAATAAGGGTCAGCGATATCTAGACGCGCTAGTATTTGCCGTTCAAGGTTTTCCATGATCTCGGCTTCTTCATCCTTTATATGGTCGTAACCTAATAAATGCAAGCAGCCGTGTGTGACCATATGAGCAAAATGGTCGCTAAATGTCTTATTTTGCAGGTGGGCCTCTGCCGCCACGACGGGCACGCAAATGACCAGGTCGCCGATCAGATCGCCAACCTCATCCATGCCCACCAGTTCAGGGGGGATTTCAAACGGGAAGGACAGCACATTCGTCGGCTTATCTTTGCCACGATACTCACTGTTGAGTTGCTGGCTTTCTTCGTTATCCACAAGGCGGATGCTCAGTTCGGCGTCTTGTTTAAAATCCGCCAAGGCATTCTGAGCCCACTTAATAAGCTTTTCTTCGCTGGGGACCGGCGCGTGTTCACTGGCAAGCTGGATATCCACATCAATCATGGGATGCGTCCTTTTTAGCCTGCTCAGCGGCTTCTTTGCGAGCGGCCTCTTTGGCATCGTGGGCGTCGTAGGCATCCACTATGCGTTGCACAAGCGGGTGTCGCACCACATCTTTGTTAGCAAAGTGGGTAAAGCCAATGCCTTCCACGTCCTTTAGGATGTTAATGATGTGGCCCAAGCCTGAACGCGTGCCGCGGGGCAAGTCCACCTGAGTAATGTCACCGGTAATCACCGCTTTAGAGCCAAAACCAATACGGGTTAAGAACATCTTCATTTGTTCTGGGGTGGTGTTTTGGCTTTCATCTAAAATCACGTAGGCATTGCTTAATGTACGGCCACGCATGTATGCCAGTGGGGCGATCTCAATGACATTACGCTCTTGTAACTTGATGACCTGCTCATAGCCCAGCATGTCATGCAGCGCATCATATAAAGGGCGCAGGTACGGGTCGATTTTTTGCGCTAAATCCCCTGGCAAGAACCCCAATTTCTCACCGGCTTCAACCGCAGGGCGCACCAGTAGAATTTTTTGCACATCATCGCGCAATAGCGCTTCAACGGCGCAGGCTACGGCCAGGTAGGTTTTACCGGTACCGGCTGGGCCAATACCAAAGTTCACATCGTGATCGTGAATGGTGCGAACGTACTTTTGCTGATTAGGGCCACGGGGCTTAATAATAAGCTTGGGTGTACGAATAACGATGGGCTTGTGCGCCCCTTCGTTGTGATCTTTTTGGTAGGCGATTTCGATATCCGCCTCTTGCAGCAGCAAGTGAATCAAGTCTTTGCGCACCTCTGTACCGTTGTGGGTTTCACGGTATAGGCGTTGAATGATTTGGCTTGCGTGATCCACGCCTTTGGCTTCACCGGCTAGCTTAAAGTGGTTGCCGCGATTAAAGATACGGATCTGGAAGTGGCTGGCGATTTGTTTGATATGGCTATCAAGATCGCCGCACAAGTTGGCCAGACGACGTGAGTCGTCTGGTTCTAAATAGAATTCAGCTTGTGCGGTGTGGAGCTTTTCAGCGCTGGCGGTTGTCATTCAGTCAGGTGTTCCCTGTTTTAATATGAATTAGAACACGCCTTCTTCAAGGAGTGCGTGTCCATAAAGGCTATTAGTATAGGCCTCTTCGATTTTCACTTTAACAAATTTTCCGATCAAACTGTGGTCGTCACTGTGAAAATACACGGAACGGTTATTTTCAGAGCGGCCCATGAGCTTACCGGGGTCTTTGTTGGAGACACTGACCACCAAGATCGTCTCCACTTTCCCTACCATGCGACGGCCAATTTGCTGGGCATTCTGGATGATACGGTCTTGTAGAATGGCCAAGCGCTTTTTCTTCACATCTTCTGGTGTGTCATCTTCTAGTTCAGAGGCTGGCGTGCCTGGGCGCTTGCTGTAAACAAAGCTAAACGAGGTATCGAAGCCAATTTCATGAATCAGATTCATGGTGTCTTGGAAGTCTTCATCGGTTTCACCTGGGAAGCCCACAATAAAGTCAGAGCTGATACTGATGTCAGGGCGTACTTGTTTGATACGCTTGATTTTATCGATGTACATATCCACTTCGTGGCCACGCTTCATGGCCGCTAAGATCTTGTTAGAGCCGCTTTGCACAGGTAGATGTAAGTGGCTAACCAGCTCGGGTACTTCAGCAAAGGCTTGGATCAGGCTGTCGGTGAACTCCAGTGGGTTAGACGTAGTAAAACGAATGCGGTCAATGCCGTCTACTTCTGCCACGTGGTTGATCAGCTCGGCTAAATCCATGATGTCGCCATCATCGGTTTGGCCTTCGTAGCAGTTCACGTTTTGGCCAAGCAGGTTGATCTCGCGTACGCCTTGATCCGCAAGCTGATGGACTTCTTTCATAACGTCGTTAAACGGACGGCTCACTTCTTCGCCACGGGTGTAAGGCACCACGCAGAAGGTACAGTACTTACTGCACCCTTCCATGATAGACAAAAACGCGCTGCCGCCATCCACTTTAGGGGCGGGTAGGTGGTCGAACTTCTCGATTTCAGGGAAGGTCACGTCCATTACGGGGATGCGGTTATCTTTGCTGCTGGCATCCACAAACTCAGGCAGCTTGTGCAAGGTTTGCGGGCCAAAAATCATGTCTACTTGTGGGGCGCGTTTACGAATCGCCTCACCTTCTTGGCTGGCCACACAACCGCCCACGCCAATAATAAGATTGGGGTTCTTTTTCTTTAGCTTGTTCCAGCGACCTAGCTGGTGGAAGACTTTTTCTTGGGCTTTTTCACGGATCGAGCAGGTATTGAGCAGGATGACATCCGCTTCTGCTTCGTTATCCGTTATCTCCATAGCGTGCGTATCACCCAGCAAATCGGCCATGCGGGAGCTATCGTACTCATTCATTTGGCAGCCATGGGTTTTAATGAACAACTTTTTCGCCACGGATTAGACCACTCATGCTATGTATTAGGGGCGCGCATTATAAACAAATGTGCAGTTTCTGCCCAGTTTTACCTTGGGATACTTCAAGTTGCCTTGTCGGCAATGTCTTACACTATATGTTGATAAATGGGATAGGCATCACAAAAAAACCTGCTAGAATGGCCATTATGAACACGGCTTTTTTGGGGCCTGGTTGATGTAAGGCGCACTAGTAAGGAGTCAAGTGTGGACAATTTAGCAAGGGAGAGCAGCTCAATGGCACAAGACGGTTACCGCTTACGGGGTGATGGCAGCAACGATGACATTATTGCTCGTTTAGAAGCTGAGATCGAAAAACTAGAATCTCAACTGTCAAGATTACAGGTTGAAGATGCCCCTCACCGATTTAGTTTAATGAAAACCTATCGAACCATGATTGAGTCGCGCATGGATCTGCTTAATCAAATGCGTTAACCAACGATTGTTGCCAAAAGCCACTTTATCTTAAGTGGCTTTTTTGTTTTGGCCTGATGAGTGGCGTTAACACCGTTATTTTTCTAGGCGTCTGATTTCTGCTTGTAGTAAAACCACTTTGCGTTTCCATTTTTCTAATTCTTCTTTGTTGCTTTCAGGTGGTACTTTGGCGTATTGGCTGGATGTGAGCTTTTTGGCGTACTGACTGAGTAATAAACTTTGATCCTGCAAAGATAGATTGCGGATATCTTTATAGTTCAATGACTGGGCCATTTTTTGAAACAGCGCTTCTTGTTCTAGGATGAGGTCTTCCAGTTTACTTTCTTTGTTCTGTTGGATCTTATGGGCCAGACGGGCAAGGGAAAATAGACGCTCAGTGGTGAATAAGCTGTCTTTTGCTAAGCCACGGATATTGGCGGCATCCCTTGGATTTTGCTGAATGAAAGCTTCTGTCTTTTTTAATTGAGAAAAAGCGGATTGGTAAGTGGCAGGAAGATTTTTTTCAGCACCCATGGTCTTGGCTTGGTTGAGCATTTGATAAGACTGGCTTAAATGGACTTGGCCAATGGTTGCCACTTCCAGTGCGCGCATATCCGATAGCAGGTCTTTTTCACGTTTTTGAGCGTCGATTTCTTTGCGCATTTCTACTTGCTTGATTAACTCTAAATGCTTCGCTTCTATTTTTTGGTATGCCTCAGGGAAGTACTTCACGGCGTCTAGTTCAATTAATACTGTGCGGTTAGCAAGACTTGCGGATAAGTATTCCTTCACCATCTTTTTGTTACGCAGCCCCGCTTCAACCCACTCAATACTGCGTTGTGCGTAGAGCTTTATTGCATCAGAGGATTCTTTTTCTAGATACAGCTTGTTGGCTTTTTCATAGGCCTGTTGCGCTTGCTCTAGATAAGTTGGCGCATAAAATGCTAAAGATTCAGTGTGGGATTTTTGCAGTTTGGCTTTGGCTTTTTGCAGCATGAATTGAGTGGATTGACTGCTCTTTTGCGTCGCCTGTTCGGCACGTAACTGAATATTTTTCTGTTCGGGTAAACTTGAGCAGGCACTTAGAGCAACAAATAATACAAATAAAAACAAAGACTTAATTGAATTTTGAACCATATGGTAAATGCCTTAGGGAGGAGAGTACGTCAGATCAATAATCGATAAGTCTAATATACCACTATACTAACAAGAGAACCTGTTATAGGCTGAATTATAGGTATTAAGTATGACAGTTGGAGGATCGTGTTACTTTATCAAGAGGGCCTAGCCGATAGACCTAGCGTCTGTCGTCAGTAATAAAATTTGGTAATACATGCAGTGCACTGCGGCAAATATGATGAATGGAGGCCGACTATGACACAGGCAGTTAAACACGCTTTAAAGTGGCGCTTAGCCGACATGGCAGGCACAGGTACCGAGCAGGTAAACGTCGTGATGCCCGAGATGGATGCACAGTCTACCCATGAAATTCTTTTAGCAACCGACATACCCAGCCCCCATAGTAGTAAGATGGATATAAGCTGGACCGATGAAGACCTCGATTTATTCCACGCGCTCGTTGAAAAAGTCTTATCTGAAGACGAACGTCCCGAAAAATTTGATCTAGCCGACCCTGAAATTATTGATATTTTGCATATGGTGGCAGCTGCTCATTTTATTGAGCCCCTCGATGCGGATGAAGTTTTGGCAGAAGACCTAGCAGCCGTTTTGTGTGAAACCGACATTGGTGAGCTTGCTGCGATTCATACCCTAGATGGTTTCAAAAGCTGCATCATTGCGGAACTAGATAGCATAGAAGCCGTATGTGTTTTATTGGAGCCGCTGGTGGTGCCTGAAAAAAACATCGACCTTGAAGTCTATGACACCTTAGTGGTCAATAAGCACAGTTTGTTGCCCGCTGAGTTTGGTAATGTTGAACCCGATACAGGCACTGTTGTGCATTGATCGCTTGAAATGTGAAGAATAAAAAAAGCCAAGTAAGACATTACTTGGCTTTTTTATTACACGCTTACCACTCAAACAGCGTTAGCGTTCGATCGCAATGCTCACACCCATGCCGCCACCAATACACAAGGTGGCTAAGCCTTTCTTAACATCGCGTTTTTGCATTTCATGAATCAAGGTAACCAATACACGACAGCCCGATGCACCAATTGGGTGACCAAGTGCAATGGCGCCGCCATTCACATTAACCTTTTCGCTATCCCATTGCAGTTCTTTGCCCACAGACAAAGACTGAACGGCGAAGGCTTCGTTGGCTTCGATTAAATCCACGTCGTTTAATTCCCAGCCTGCTTTAGCAAGACAGCGCTTGGTGGCGCTCACAGGGCCTATGCCCATGATGCTAGGATCAACGCCAGCGTTGGCATAGCCTTTAATGGTCACCAAAACGGTTAATCCCAGTTCTTCTGCTTTCTCTTTGCTGGTTAGCATGACGGCGGCGGCACCATCATTTAAAGAGGATGCATTGGCGGCGGTGACGGAGCCGTCTTTTTTAAATGCAGGGCGCATACCCGCTAGTTTTTCAGCGGTGGTGCCTGCCCGTGGGCATTCGTCTTTATCCACAACCACATCATCGCCTTTACGTTGTGGGATGTTGATGGCAATGATTTCATCGTCAAATTTACCCGCTTCTTGAGCAGCCACGGCTTTTTGTTGGCTGGCTGCGGCAAATGCATCTTGAGCTTCGCGGCTAATATCGTATTTTTCAGCAAGATTTTCAGCGGTGATACCCATGTGGTAATCGTTGAAAGCATCCCAAAGGCCGTCTTTGATCATGGTGTCGACCATGGTGATCGGGCCCATACGCTGACCGGTACGTGAACTTGGCATAACGTGGGCTGAGTTAGACATGCTTTCTTGGCCACCGGCAATGATGAAATCAGCATCGCCATTGGCAATGGCTTGAGCGCCCAGGTGAACCGCTTTTAGAGCCGAGCCACACACCTTGTTGATGGTCATGGCAGGGGTATGAGTTGCAAGACCTGCATGAATGGCACTTTGGCGCGCCGGATTTTGACCTTGGCCTGCAGTGAGTACTTGCCCAAAGATGACTTCATCAATTAACTCAGCATTGACGCCAGAGCGAGCAATTACGCCTTTAATGACTTGCGTGCCTAATTCCACTGCGCTCAGTTGAGATAGGCTACCTTGAAATGCGCCGATGGCACTGCGACCGGCGGCTACGATGACGACTTCTTTCATACTTGTCTCCAAAAGCCTGCACAATGAACCATGTGCAGATAAAAATATGGGCGTTACTGTAACCAAAAACCGGAGATTATCCTAGCTTATAGGTAATCCGAAATTTTAAGGCCAATGCCTATGCGTCGTTGATATTGGTTGTATTCAATGAGGCTGTGACCATAGCCTTCATAGTATTGAACGAAGCCTAAAAAGCGTCTGCCAAGGGGGAAGGTAAATTCTAGCTCGCCCCAACCGCGATTTTCATCAGGGTTTAAGTTGTTTCCAAAACGAAACAGAAGCGATTCTTGGCCGACTTTTTTGTACCAAATGAAACTGCCATATCCCAGATATTTATGAATGTCAGGGTTGTCGTTATCGGTAGGGTCATTTGGGTCGGCCTTGTCGGTTTCGGGTATGCGCCACCAAGGTTCAAGCCCGTATACACTGCTGCCGCTTCGATGATAGAAGCCGGCAATGATTCGATTCCAGCTGCGAGAAAACCTTTGAAACTGACCATTACTTTGATGGTTAAGCGACAGTGTCACCTGATTTATGTAGCCCCAGTTTGGCGTGAGTTGTAAAAATAATTCCGGCTCATGATTGGTCTCACGAAAGGGGCGAGAAATTTTCTCGCTGTACACCTGCCAAAACGATTTGTTGGTATAGGCCACATACAGTCTATTTTTATTTTCTTTATCAAATTGATGGACTTGATATTTTAAACTGATTTGGAACATGGCTTCGACATTGCTGTAGCCTGGCCAAGAGTCACCAAGCGCTTCTTTGATTTCATCATCATGGGGAGATTGAGTATAGGACACAGGCATAATGTAATTGGGCCTGTGGGGTAATATTACAAAGGGAATCTTGATCGCTTTTTCTTCTAATATTTGTTTGCGCTCAATGACTTGAGTGAGGGCTTTTTCACTTTCTATTTCAGGTTCGCCTTCAACATCCTCGGAGATGGTCGGTAAAGACATTTGGCGTAATTCTTTATTGCTCAAGTTCTCGGTTTCAACTTGTGTGTCATTGTGTGGCTTATCAGCTGGAAGGCTTTCATCACTAAACGTTAGCCAAGACAAGGCGAATAAAAATGTAAAAGTGGTCAGTCTTTGCATTGAGCGCTTCTTGTTGATTGTGTTACTCATGAACAATGCCCTGTGTTTGGTCCGATAGTAATTGAGAAATACTGGCACTGAAAGGCGCTCTAAGAATTCCTTTCTCACAGATAATAACATCCACTAATTCATTGGGGGTGACATCAAAGGACGGGTTAATAGCCGCACAGTTATGCGGTGCGATGGGGGCGCCTTGCATGTGCGTGACTTCACTGGCTGGCCGATCTTCAATAGGGATATCGTCACCATGCTCGATGGTTAAATCAAATGTGGAGGTGGGTGCGACCACCATAAACTTCACATTATGATGTTTTGCCAGTACAGCTAGGTTATAGGTGCCAATTTTATTGGCAACATCACCGTTGGCTGCAATGCGATCAGCGCCCACGATCACCCAATGAATGTGTCCTTGGCGCAGTAACTGACCTGCGGCCCCTTCACTGCTCAGGCTAACAGGAATGTTATCTTGCATGAGTTCCCACGCGGTTAAGCGCGCACCTTGTAGCCAAGGTCGGGTTTCACCTGCATAGACGTGTGAAATTTTGTTTTGCGCAAAGCCGCTGCGAATCACACCCAGTGCTGTGCCATAACCGCCTGTGGCTAACGCACCAGCATTGCAGTGGGTGTAAACCTGACTGTTTTGTTCAATTAAACGGGCACCTAATTCCCCCATAAGATGGTTGTCGAGAACATCTTGTTGGTGAATGTGTTGCGCTTGTATGAGTAAGGCGTGAATTTGATCGTCCACAGACTTGTTTTGATTTTGCTTAAGCACAGCCTTCATTTTATCCAGTGCCCAAAATAAATTGATGGCGGTGGGGCGTGAGCTTGCGAGCTGCTCAATGGCGGTTTCAAGCTTAAGTTGTGAATGTTCGCGCTGAGCGTTGGCGGCCAATACAACCGCATAGGCTGCGGTGATGCCAATAGCAGGGGCGCCGCGAACCACCATATCGGTAATGGCATCAGCGACAGCGTGGGAATCGGTGTAAGTCAGGTACGTTTCTTGATGAGGGAGCTGGCGCTGGTCAAGCAAGGTGAGGGTGAAATTGCTAAACGCGACAGCATGAAAATGACTGGCAAGAACCGTGTTAGGCATTTAGTTATTCGCACTGATTAAGAAATAGGGCGAATATTATACCTTGAATTCATTAACGATGGCTTTCAATTGCTCAGCTTGCTCACTGAGTTTCTGCGTCGCTTTTGCTGTGGATTGTGCGTCGTCTACAGTTTGTTCTGAGAAACTATTAATGCGTACGATGTTCTCACTGACTTCATCAGCCACTGTGCTTTGTTCTTGTGCTGAGGATGTTACCAATTGATTCATTTGATGAATGGTATTGATGGATTTCAAAATAGTTTGCAGTGACAGACCGGTATTTTTAGATTGGTTTACCGCTTCTTCTGCTTGATTTTTCGAGGCTTCCATCACATCAACCGCTTGGGTTGCGTTATTCAATAGACGTTGAATGATGTTGCCAATTTCTGCGGTACTTGCGGCGGTGCGTCCGGCTAGAGTCCTAACTTCATCGGCCACCACAGCGAATCCTCGGCCTTGCTCACCTGCGCGAGCGGCTTCTATGGCTGCGTTAAGGGCCAGTAAATTGGTTTGTTCGGCAATGTTACCGATGTCTTGAGAGGCGGTGGCAATTTGCTCCACTTCATTGGCGAGGGCTTGAATAACCGTTTGTGCGTTTTCGATGTTACCCGCCAGTGTGCTGATCCCTTGAATATTTTGTTGCACGACTTGCTGGCTCGACTGGGATTCATCATTGGCTTGTTGGGTTGCTTGTGAAGCTTGCCCTGCATTACTGGAGACTTCCATAGAGGTCTGAGCCATCTGTGTAATCGCCGTGGCCACTTGCTGAATTTCACTTTGTTGGTTTTCGATGCCTTCATGGGTGTGCTGAGCGATTCTTCTGACATCTTCGGTGCTTTGTGTGACGCCTAATGCAAGGTTTGCCAGTACTTTAATCATTAACTGTAAGTGTGTGGCAAAAGCATTAAAGCGATTGACCAAGGTGCCAATTTCATCTTGCGCCTTGGTTTCAAGACGGACGGTTAAATCCCCTTTACCGGTGGCCATGACTTCAAGCTCGCGGATAATTTTAAATAAGTTAGAGGTAATGCTGTTGGCAATGACCAATGAGCCAATGCAAATGAGTAACACAATTACACAGGCGATGATCATACCGGTTGTTAATGACAGTTGGCTGTCTTTCTTAGCTTGATCAAGCCGTTGCGCAAAGTCTTCATGGGCTTGAGTACGAAAGGCTTTAAGGGATGTACTAAATGCTGTGTAATCTTGGTTCATCTTTTGCGCAAGCTGGCGCATATTTCCAAGTTCCATTTCACCATTGATCAGGCCAAGGGTGAGCTTACTAGCGGTATCAATGTATGTTTTTAACTGGCCCTTCAAGGTTTGAGTGTTGGTTTGGTATTGCGGGGCAAGGGTCTCAATGGTTAGCAGTAATTCTTCAATGGTTTTTTGATGGTTTTTGGCTTGAGTGATGAGGCTGGTTTCACTTTCAGATATGGCATCTTGCAAGGCTGAACGGGCAGCAAAGAGCTCTAACCAGATAACGCCCACCTTCTCTAAAATGGGGTAATTCACCACTTGGATGCGTTCAAGTCGCTGGTCATTCGTCTGTGTGGCATCAAAGTGATACGCCACATAGCTTGCAAACCCCAAGGCGCTGATAAGCGCGATGCTGAAGATTTTGTACTTAAGTGATAATCGTTTGAAAATTGCCATAGGTATCCTTGGCGCTGAGCGCAATCCACCTATTGGGTTTAGTCAAAAAAACCAAGGCAGGCAAGTTTTTGGCAAGAAATGTCATAAATAAATCATGAAAAAAACCCACATGAAATGTGGGCTTTTAGGCGATGTTTTGTCTTACGCCACTTGTACGGGGATGGCGTTGGAAGTGTGGCTCACTTCATTGCCGTCAGACAAATAAATGAGGCGAGGCTTATAGTGTTTCAGCTCTTCATCACTGTAACCTGAATAAGCGCAGATAATCACACGCTGGCCGACTTCCGCTAAATGTGCCGCGGCACCATTAACAGAGATGATACCGCTGCCTTCTTCACCACGGATGGCGTAGGTGGTAAAGCGCTGGCCATTTTCAATGTTATAAATTTGGATTTGTTCGTTTTCAAAGATACCGGCCATGTCTAATAAATTGCCGTCGATGGCACATGAACCTTCATATTCTAATACCGCGTGAGTGACGCGAGCTTGATGCAGCTTAGCTTTAAGCATGGTAGATAGCATATTTACAACCTTGTAAAACGAATGTGAATCTATGAGCTCAAACGATCCAAACCAAACTTGTCTCGAGGCTCAATGCTAGGGGAGGCGCAGTATGCCCGAAGCACTTTGTTGATTCAAACATGCTTCAGGCATACAGGAGGAATCGCTACTGGGGTAAGTTGACGCGCAAATTATCGATTAAACGGGCTTTACCCAAAATAGCGGCAGCCAATACCACCATGTCGCTGTCGGTTTCGATGGCAGGGCGGAGCGTGTTCGCTTCTCTTACTTCAACGTAGTCCGGTGTAAAGCCATGGCTCACCAGTTCTTGCTTCGCAAGCACACAAATCTCTGCAAAGTTTTTCTCCCCTGCTTCAATTTTGCTGCGTATCTCGTTGAGTACGCGATAGATATGGCCGGCGTTAATTTTCTCTTCTTCAGTAAGATAGTTGTTACGTGAACTCATGGCCAAGCCATTCTCTTCACGACACGTCGGAACACCGACAACATCAAATGGCAGATTTAAATCATCAACCATTTTACGAATCACGGCTAACTGCTGAAAGTCTTTTTCGCCAAAGAAAGCGGCATCCGGTTGCACCATATGAAACAGCTTGCTGACCACAGTCGCGACGCCATCGAAGTGACCAGGGCGTGAGTCGCCGCAAAGACCTTCGCTCACCACAGGTACACTAATGGTGGTCTGTGCGTCTTGGCCATGGGGGTACATCTCATCGACGGATGGGAAGAATAAGAGGTCGCAATCGCGATCACGAAGGTGCTCTTGGTCTGCGGCAAGTGTGCGCGGGTAACGGCCCAGGTCATCAATGTCATTGAATTGCAGTGGGTTAATAAAAATACTCGCCACGACAAAGTCACATTCTTCAGAGGCTTGGTCCACTAGAATCATGTGCCCTTCGTGCAGGTTGCCCATGGTGGGTACAAAGCCAATGCGTTTACCCGCATCACGGGCCGCTTTAATTTCAGCTTGTAACTCGACAATGGTTTCTACGGTCTTCATGCTTTAAATCCATGTTCAGGCCCTGGGAAGGTGCCTTGTTTTACTTCTTCGTTATAGGCTGCGAATGCTTCTTGGATCGTGCGACCATCAACCATATAATTTTTAACGAACTTTGGAATGTGGCCAGGATTCATGCCCAGCATGTCATAACATACTAATACTTGGCCGTCGGTATCATTGCCTGCGCCGATGCCAATCACGGGCACGTTAACGCTTTCAGTTAGCTTTTTTGCCAGCTCGCTTGGCACACATTCTAATAAAAGAACATCGGCACCGGCGGCTTCCATGGCCTTCGCGTCAGCGATCATTTGTTCAGCGGCCGCGTCTTCACGTCCTTGAACCTTATAGCCACCCAGTTTATGCACATACTGAGGTGTTAGACCAAGGTGTGCACACACCGGAATACCACGCTCGCTCATGGCCGCGACGGTATCCACAAGCCATGCGCCACCTTCTAATTTCACCATTTCAGCGCCAGCTTGCATAAGCTCAGCCGCGCAAGCAATGGCTTGCTCCGTGGTGGCGTAGGTCATGTAGGGCATGTCGGCCATAAGGAGCGCGCCCTGATTCCCTTGTTTCACGGCTGCTGTGTGGTAACACATGTGCTCCAAGGTAACGGGTACGGTGCTGTCTTGACCTTGCAAGACCATGCCGAGAGAGTCGCCAACCAATAACACATCGATGCCTGCTGCACTGGCCAAGTGTGCAAAGGTTGCATCGTAGGCGGTGACTACGGTGAATTTTTCCTTGTTGCGCTTACACTGGTGCAGGGTGTTAATGGTGGTTTTACTCATAAACGGGCTCACTGTTTTAATATGGGGCGTATAGTCCAGATCTGGACGGACTAAGTCAAATGCCTTTTATCACAGGCTCAAGGTCAAAGCTTACCTGGCTCAAGTAACGGCTGAAATCCAAACCGTTATCAAAGCATAATTTAGGGACCAAATCAGCCAAAGGGTACAACACAAAACCCCTTTCATGCATATGCGCATGGGGAACAGTGAGTCTTGGAGTGTGAATTTCGGCGTTACCGAATAGTAGTAGGTCCAAGTCCAGACTGCGCTCACCCCAATGCCGTATGCGTTTGCGGCCATGGCTGTTCTCAATGGATTGCAAAAGATCGAGTACGTCATGGGGGCCAAGTTGGGTTTGGCAGTGGGCAACGGCATTGATGAAGTCGGGCTGGTCTTGTGGACCAACCGGCTTGCTTTGATAAATGGGGCTGATTCGGGCGTGACGTAAATGCTTGTGCTGAGCAAGCTCTGCAAAGGCTTGCTCAACATGCTGTAACGGCTGGTCTAGATTACTGCCTAGACCTATGTATATATCGATCCAGGCTTTCATGGTGATAACCTAGCTGGTTGAGTCGTTACGGCGTCTAGGGCGACGGTCCGATCGTGGTTTGCGTTCACGGCTACGCTCACGATCTTGATGCTGTTGTTTGGCTTGCTGAACTAAGTGAGCGTTATCACGCTGATATTGCGTCCACCATTTACCCGCGCCCGCGAGTTGCTCGCCTGCTTGTTCACGTAGCAATAGGAAGTCATATGCTGCACGGAATTTAGGGTGAGTCAGGATGCTTTCTAGGTGTTTCTTCACTCGGCGCTCTAGGCGGCGCTGCATATCCCAAATGTTACGTACCACATCGGTGAAACGTCGAGGAATCGCAGTGTGCGCCTGTTGGTTGCTCAATACCTGGCTGGTGGCCTGATGATAAGCGGCCGCAGGCGGCATGCCTTGTTTTTCGAATGTCTTTTGGGACTCCAATACGCAGGGCCATAAGAAGACTGAGAACAAAAATGCAGGGGTTAAGGTTTTTCCTTGTGCAACTCGTTCATCACTATTGGCTAGGGCTTGAATCACTAGGCGACGATAAAAATCATTCTCTTCGATGCATTGCTGTGAATGGGGGAACAGCTGCGCAAACAAGCCGTACTGCTCTAATAGCTCAAACGTGCGCTCGGCGTAGCCCGCCATAAATAGCTTGAGGACTTCGTCGAATAATCGAGCAGCAGGTACATCGGCCATCAGATGCGCTAAATCATTAATAGGCGCGGCTGTTTTGGATGCAATTTTAAAATCGAGCTTGGCGGCAAAGCGCACGGCACGCAGCATGCGCACTGGGTCTTCGCGGTAGCGGGTTTCTGGGTCGCCAATTAAGCGGATGTTGCGGCGCTTAATATCTTGAATGCCGCCCTCGTAGCTGCGTACGGAGAAATCTTTAATGTCGTAATACAAGGCATTAATGGTGAAGTCGCGGCGCACTGCATCTTCATCGATGGTGCCGTATACGTTGTCACGTAATAACATGCCGGAGTCGCTGGTTTTCGATTGCTGTTTGCCTTCGGCGTTATCGTGATGGCCGCGTAATGTGGCCACTTCGATTACATCGCGACCATAGACCACGTGCACGAGGCGAAAGCGGCGGCCAATTAGGCGAGAGTTACGAAACAGCTTGTTGACTTGTTCTGGGCTGGCATTGGTTGCCACATCAAAATCTTTTGGATTCATTCCTAGTAGTAAGTCGCGTACGCCACCGCCCACTAGATAGGCTTCAAAGCCTGATTTCTTCAAGCGGTATAGCACTTTAAGTGCATTCTCGCTGATGTTATCGCGGCTAATATTGTGGTCATTGCGTGCAATGATTTGCACTTGCCCATCAGATACGGCTGTTGATTTCTTGAGTTTGGAAATAAGACGTTTAAACATGGTCAAATTGAAAGCGTAATTGATGGGAATGGGATAGCAAAATAATAATAATTTTAAGCCGTTAGCTGGTTTTTAAGGAGTTGGGAGTGTACAGAAGTTAAGCACAAACGCAACAAAAGTACGGGTTTAGCCTGTGTTCTGGGGTAATTACGGGTAAAAAATCGAGGGTAAAAGAAAAATGTCGAGGGCAGCTTTGTTATTGTTATTAGTGCTGCCCGGGATTCGATTCGAGTGTTTTATTATTTTTATTATTTTTATTATTATTAGTGTCGAATTGTGTTTTGGGTATCTGGTGCGCCCTTGTTGTTATTTTAATAATGGGTCACTAAACACTCAGAACACGAATTCTGTCTGGCCTGTTATTTTAATTATTTTGGCCCACAACTTTAAAATGACTTTTTTATTTTTATTGTTGTCTATTTAAAGCTATGTGCGACTCCACTTTGTTATTTTTATTTGTGTGGATGTCGCTAAGTGTCCATAATAAAGCATTTGCCGTGCCAGTTTTTGAAATCCCTTTAGAATCAATAGCTTAGGTGTTTTCTTTAATTGCTACCCCATACTCTGTCAGAGGTTTGTTACCTAGCACCACCTTTAATTGGCTCAATTTGGGCACTTGGGTAACGCCGGTAACAACTTGACGCACACCGTCTAAAAAATAAGGGAATCTTTGTCTTAATGTTGGGTCTGCTTATATAAGTCAGGCGCTCAGGCATGAATAAAATCAGTTATTTAGGTGAAAGCCTCAAAGGTGGTCAATAAACGGTCAAAATATCGACCATTTGGGTGAAGGCTGGTGGAGAGCGGGTGATCGTAAGTGGGGTTGGCGTGCTGATCTGCAATAAATCAAGCAAATTGCTTTAGGCTTGTCCCGCTTTTGGCGGGCAAACCCAAAGCAATCCGCTTCAGATGCCTGTTTTTATTTTTATTAGTGGCTCGATGCGTAAGTGGCGATTTTTATTTTTATTTTGGCCGCTTAGGCATCAATCATTAATGCTTTTTTATATTTATTGGTGCATTAATGTGACTTGTTGTGTCTATTGCATGGCGTGTGCCATAAAAATAAAAGTCTATTAAAACAATGACTTAGCGTTAATTTGTCTTTGTGGGGGTATTTTCGCTGGGTTTGCTGTTACTTTTTCTGACGCTTTAGGGCCTAGTCGTGGGGCGACAGGTAACATTTTGACGCTCAGGTAACATATTGCTGTGAATGCAGGCCAATCCGTCAAATTCGCGATGATGAGTGGGGCTCGGAATGGTCACCCGCATTGAGATGTGGCTTTTAATGATAGAGGTATCATTAAAAGCCCTAGACAGGTTATTTTGCCTTTTTACGTGGGATTCCAAGGCGCTGGCGACGTTCCCATAAGCTTTTACGGCTAATGCCCAGTTTTTGCGCCAGTTCGGTTTCGGTCATCTTGTCTTCGTTTTCTAACACAAAGTGTTGAAAGTAATCATCCAAAGAAAGTTCAGAGGGGTTGATGTCCTGTGGCTCTCGTTCACGGGTGGCATCTTCTTTTTGTAAGGACGCCATCATGGATGCGGGAACCCTATCATCGCTGGCCACTTCTATGGCCATGGCTTCGGCGTTGATGGCCTCACCGTCATTTAAAATCACCGAGCGTTCGACAGCATTCTCTAGTTCACGCACGTTACCGGGCCATGCGTATGTGCTGATGTCGCGCTTACACTGATTCGAGAATTCTAATAATGGACGATTTAGCTTTTCACAGGCCCGTTGCAGAAGTTTCTGTGCTAATTCCAGTACATCGTCCCCTCTCTCACGAAGCGGCGGCAATTTAAGCTCCACAACATTTAAGCGGTAGTATAAATCTTCACGAAACTCGCCTTTCTTGGCCAGTTCCTTCAGGTTCCTGTGGGTGGCGGCCACTAAGCGCACATTGACCTTTTTGCTTTGCACACTGCCCACGCGGCGAATTTCACTTTCTTGCAGTACGCGCAATAGGCGGGCTTGTGCTTCTAGTGGCAGTTCGCCAATTTCATCTAAGAATAGGGTGCCACCGTCGGCGGCTTCCACCAGACCTTGGCGCACAGAGGTGGCACCGGTAAAGGCGCCTTTTTCGTGGCCAAAGAGTTCGGACTCAATCAGGGTTTCAGGAATGGCGGCGCAGTTGACGCTGATCATGGGCGCGTCATGACGGGGGCTTTGTTCGTGAATGGCGCGCGCCACAAGCTCTTTACCCGTTCCCGATTCCCCTAAAATTAATACGGTGGCATCGGTGGGGCTGACTTTGCCGATCTTTTTAAATAGGTCCTGCATGGGTGGGCAGCTGCCAATGATGCCATTGGTCGGGTGTACCTTTTGAATTTCTTGTTTAAGTACTTGGTTTTGGCGCTCAAGGTTGCGCTCTTTCAAAATGCGCTGAACCGCAATGAGCATTTCATCGTGGTCAAAGGGTTTGGCGATGTAATCCACGGCCCCCAATTTCATCGCATCCACGGCACTTTTTAAGCTGGCGTAACTGGTCATGATCAATACGGGGGTTTTACTGGCCAGCTCGATCAGTTCGGTGCCATGGCCACCGGGCAGGCGCAGGTCGCTGATGATCAAGTCAAACTGTTCCAGGTCGAATTCTTTGGCATCGGTCAGGGTGGGGGCTTCTTCCACCTGATATTCATTACGCTCTAACAAGCGGCGCAAGGCGCTGCGAATGACTTTTTCGTCTTCTACGATGAGAATCTGGGTCATTGTATTTCCTTGTTCATGCAGTCGACTCTTCTTGGAATCGAGGTAAGCTGATCACCACGCAGGTGCCATTGCCTTGAATTTCATCGGCAGGGCTTTGAATGTTGATGTGGCCGTAATGTTCTTCAATGATGCTGTAAACCAGAGCCAAGCCTAGGCCTGTGCCCTTGCCCACTTCTTTGGTGGTAAAGAAGGGTTCAAAGATTTGTTCGATGGTGTCGGCGTCGATACCGCTGCCCTGATCGATGACCTTGATAATAATGGAATGACGCTCGATGACGCTTTCTATGCGAATCACGCTGTTATCTGGGCTGGCATCGCGGGCATTGCTAAGTAGGTTAACAAATACCTGTTGTAAACGCTGTTCATCCCCTAAAACAATGCAGTCATCGGCGCAGTTATTTTCAAAGCGAATCTCATGGGTACGATCACTAAGTTGCAATAGGTCGATGGCATCTTGAGAGCAGACTTTCATATCCACCGGTCCTTGTTCTTTGTGCTGCAAATGGTTGCCTGTATGAGAGAAGTTCACCAGTGACTGCACAATGCGCGTGACCCGCTGAGTTTGCTCTAAAATCTGTTCGCCAATGTCCAATAAATGCGGGTTGTCGGTTTCGTACTTAATATCTTGGGCAAGGCAGGCTATGCCGGTAATCGGGTTGCCGATTTCATGGGCGACACCAGCTGCTAAGCGGCCAATGGAGGCTAGGCGTTCGCTGTGGATTAATTCTTCTTCAAGCAATTGGGTATCGGTTTGATCCTCAAGCAAGATCACAAGGCCGCCGTATTCGTGGTTTTCTGGGTTTTGCAGAATCCCTTTGTGCAGGTTGATCCAGCGGGGGCGACCGTTTACTTCAATGGTTTTTTTGTGCAGGTGACTGTTGGAGTCATTAATAAAGTCCAACAGCAAGCTGCGCAGTGGCTCTTTCAAGTTAGATAGCTTGCTGCCCACCACGTCTTCTGCGCTGATTTGGGTTTGCTCAGCCAGAGCGCTGTTCCACATTAAGATTTCACCATCACTGCCCAAGCTACAGGCCCCCATAGGCAAGGATTCAAGGGTTTGTCGGTGGAAGCGACGTAGGTTATCTAACTCAGCGGCAAGACCGGTTAAGCGAGAGTGGTAAGCCTCTAAGCCCTTTTCAATGAAGTGAATATCATGACTGGCTTGCAGTTCACTGGAATATTTATAAGGCAGCCACTGGCTCACCAAGCTATGGGCAACAGAGGGGCCCATTAGTCCTGATAGGTTCACTTCGATCTTGCTGCGTAAGCGGCGCAGCTGATAGGGGCGGTTTTCTTCTGCCGTTAAGTTTAAATCCGCCAAGGCTTGCTGCACTTCTCGTTGCGCAGCCTGTTCACCCAAAGGCTCACTTAAACAGCTGATGAATTCTTGTGCGCTGTTGTTCACCAACTCTTTGCGCTGCGGTGCACTTAATGTATCGATGGAGCAGGCTTCCGCGGCGCTGGCTTCAATGGGGCGAGTTGGGCTGATCAGGGAAACACAAGCAAACACCACCGCATTAATTAACACCGAAGAGGTGGCCGCTAAATACCAGTTCTCATGGGAGGTGGGCGGTAAGAATGGCTGCAGCCATTCTAATGTTTGATAGTTCAATAAAGGCAGCAACATGGCCCACAGCCAAACTAACATGCCGCACACTAGGCCGCTGACAAACCCCTGACGATTGGCACTTGGCCAATACAAAACGGCTAGTACGCCGGGCAAGAACTGCAAGGTGGCCACAAAGGCGATGATGCCCAGTTCGGCTAGGTCTTTACCTTGGGCGAAAAAGCGATAAAAGCCATAACTGGCCGCGAACAAGGCAACGATCAACCAGCGACGAATCCATAGCAGCCAAGCGTACATGTCTTTTTTCGGATTGGGCTGAAAAGCCGGCAGCACAATATGGTTTAAGGTCATGGCGGCCATGGCAATGGTGGTTACGATCATGATGCCTGAGGCGGCGGCTAAACCGCCGGTAAAGGCAATGGCCGCCAGCCATGGGTTTTCTAATTTAAGACCAATGCCCACGGCAAAATATTCAGGCGGAGTGTCCACATTTAAGTAGACACCGGCCCATAAAATAGGCGGCACCATTAACGCCATAACCAGCAAGAATAGGGGGAGTCCCCAACTGGCAAAGCTCAAGGCACGGGTGGAGGAGTTTTCCGTAAATGCCATATGAAACATATGCGGCATAACTAAAGCGGCTGCAAAAAAGACCAATAACAACGTGCGCCAAGGGCCTTCTTGAATGGAATGCTGCATGCTGCTGAGTTTATGGTGATTACTTTGCAGCCATGCGTCCATGGCACTTGGGCCATCAAACACAAAATACATGGCGGCAACGCCCACAATGCAAATGGCTATCAGCTTAATGACCGATTCAATGGCAATGGCAAAGACCAGGCTTTCATGTTTTTCTCTGGGGCTTACATGGCGAGCGCCAAATAAAATCGCAAACGCGGTCATCACGGCGCAGTAGCCAAGGGCGATATCAATGCGGCCGAATTCGTTATTCAGCAAACTAAAGGTATCGGTCACAGCAGTGATTTGAAGGGTGATGAGCGGCAGAACGGCGGCTAGCATTACCAGTGTGCTGATGGTGCCTGCCGCACGAGAGCGAAACCGAAAGGCAAATAAATCCGCAAGGGACGTCAGTTGGTAATCTTTGGTGATGCGTAAAATCGGTTTAAGTAAAACCGGCGCCAGAACAAATGCGCCACTGATCCCTAGGTAGTATGTGAGGTAGCCATAACCATAGGATTGGGCCAAACCCACACTGCCATAAAAAGCCCAAGCACTGGCATACACACCTAAAGACAAAACATAGATTGCCGGGTGGCGAACCCATTTTGTGGGGATCCAATTCTTTTCCACCATGTAGGCGGTAAAAAAGAGAGTGAACAGATACGCTAAGATCATGCTGATCAAAGCGCCAACACTGAAGATCATAGCTTGTCCTTTTCTTGCCAGTATTGCAGCCACACCGAGAAGCCAATCAGGATCAACCACAATGCAAATGGGCGGTACCAAGCGCCTGTGGGTTGAAGCCACCAATCAATGACGATGGGCGAAAACAAGAACGCCGCAAAGACAAATATGAGGATCAGTCGATGAATGTACATGGCTGGCCAAGTATGAAAATTAGGCGGGTGATGTTACTGGGGGTAACAGATTCAGGCAAGCTTTAAGGTGGAAATGGCCAATAGTGGCTAAATTAAGCCAGCCTGGCTGGGCTTGATGCGCTGAGGCTGCCAGTTCTGCGTGGCTTGTATGAGCAAGGCTTCAAGGGAGCTTGAGCGCATGTGCGGGCTCACCTGTTGTTGTAAGAAGTCTAGGGCCGCCAGTATGTTTTCACGGGCATCGCAAGCGTCAATGGCCGTGGCCTGATTTTGCTTGCTGAGCTTTTGCCCTTGTGAGTTTGTCGCCAAGGGGATGTGCAAATACTCAGGCTGGGTAAACCCTAAGCGGTCCATTAAATACAATTGCCTTGGGGTGTTATCCAGCAGGTCCACACCGCGCACCACATGGGTAATGCCTGCATGGTGATCATCAACCACCACCGCTAATTGATAGGCGTATAACCCATCTTTGCGTTTTAACACTTGATCGCCTACCTCCTTCAGAAGGTTTTGGCTGTAATTCCCATATACCCCATCGGTGAATGACACCCTGTGGTTTGGCACCTGAAGACGAATGGCGGCAGGGGCGTGCCCATCATGTTGCTGACACACGCCTTGGTGTAAGCCTGAGTGAACAGATAATTGTTTGCGTGAACATTGGCAGGCAAAGGTGTCATGGTTAAGCGCCAGCTGGGCTAAGGCGGCTTCGTAGTGGGCACTGTGCTGGCTTTGGAATTGAATCTCACCGTCCCACATTAAACCATGTTGTTTAAGTTGCTCTGGAATAAGAGTGCTTGCGCTGGGATCTTCGCGAGGGGGATCAAGGTCTTCGATGCGCAGCAGCCAGGTGCCGTGATGGGCTTTGGCGTCTAGATAACTGGCAAGAGCGGCCACTAATGAGCCGAAGTGCAATGGGCCAGTTGGGGTCGGCGCGAATCGGCCGATATAAGAAGTTGCGTGTTTCGTCATATAAAAACAAATAAGCACCTTTGTAAGGTGCTTATTTCAGTTGCCGCTTAATCTTATGGATTAGCCGCCAATTTGGCGTTCTTTAATTTCGGCAAGGGTTTTACAGTCGATGCAAAGATCCGCAGTTGGACGCGCTTCTAAGCGGCGTACACCAATTTCGATGCCGCATGTCTCGCAAAAACCGTAGTCGTCTTTTTCGATCAATTCGATTGTCTTTTCAATCTTTTTGATCAGCTTACGTTCACGGTCACGTGTGCGTAATTCAAGACTGAACTCTTCCTCTTGGCTAGCACGGTCATTGGGGTCCGCGTAGTTTTCAGCATCCGTCTGCATATGCATCTTGGTGCGGTCGGCTTCTTCCATTAACTCCTGCTTCCAGTTGTTAAGGATCATTTTGAAATGACTCTTCATTTCAGCGCCCATGTACTCTTCACCCTTTTTCTCTTTGTAGGGTTCGAAGTTAGACAACGCAAATGATTTATCTTCTGTTACTGGCATAAGTTACTGCCTCACCTTGTCAGGCCAAAGGCCAATCTTGTTTCCATTTTAGGTTCATTTCAACAATGAACCCTATCTTTTGGCGGCGAAAAGCTATCAGATAACGATACACTGTGCCACTTTATTATTTAAAAATGCAGATCTTTGCCTAAAAATCAGGAAAATACTGCTAAAAGTTATTGGAAAGTACCATGAAATTAGCCAAACGGCTTACACAAATCGAACCTTTTCACGTAATGGACCTATTGGGCAAGGCGAAAGCCATGCAAAATGCCGGTCGGGATGTGATTCATCTAGAGGTTGGAGAGCCTGATTTTGCCAGCCCACAAGCGGTGGTGCAGGCCGGCATCAAGGCTCTGCAATCGGGTTTCACACACTACACGGGTGCCACAGGTCTGCCAGAACTTAAGCAGCGCATCGCGGACTTTTACTTGCAGCGTTATGGCGAAGTGGTAGACCCACAGCGCATCGTCATCACGCCAGGGGCGTCTGGTGCATTGCAACTGGCGTCATCCTTGTTGACCAATCCAGGTGAAAATTTTTTACTTACGGATCCAGGTTACCCATGTAATCGTCATTTTTTAGCCAATGTAAACGCTGATGGCATATTAGTGCCCACCTTGGCTGAAGATGATTACCATCTCACACCGACCCAAGTGGACCAATATTGGCAGCCCAATACCATAGGGGCGTTGGTGGCGAGTCCATCCAATCCCACCGGCTCAGTCATGACGCGCCAGCAATTAACCGATCTGCATGAGTCGATACGTCAGCGAAACGGTATTCTGCTGGTGGATGAAATTTATCACGGTCTTATTTATGGCGATCATGAGCCACACTCGGCGGTGAATTTTGGCGACGATGTCTTTGTGATTAACAGCTTCTCTAAATACTTTGCCATGACAGGCTGGCGCCTGGGTTGGTTGGTGGCGCCTAAGTGGGCCATTCCCAGCTTGGATAAGCTGGCGCAAAACTTATTTCTAGCGCCCAATACTCCAGCGCAGCATGCCGCACTTGCCGTGTTTGAGCCTGAGGTAATCGCAGAGTTAGAAACGCGCAAAGCCATTTTCGCTGAGCGGTTAAACTACTTGTTGCCACAGCTACAGCAACTTGGCTTTATTGTTCCTGCACAACCCAGTGGAGCGTTTTACATTTATGCGGATATCCGCGGCCTGGATCACGAACATAATCAAAATAGTATGCAATTGTGTTTGGATCTGCTCGAACAAACGGGCTTAGCCATTACACCGGGCATTGATTTTGGCCACAGCCAAGGCCACCACTTTGTGCGTTTTGCCTACACCCATGATATTCCCGTATTAGAGCAAGCGGTTGCCCGATTGCGTGAGTTTTTACACAAAGCTTCATCGAAAAAGACATCAATATGAAATTTGAATTTCCCTTACAAAAAGGTCAGTGGATAAAGCGTTATAAGCGCTTTATGGTGGATTTAAAACTGGGAGATGGCTCAGAGCTCACGGTACACAGTGCCAATACCGGCTCCATGAAAAATTGCTTTGTAGAAGGTGGCGATGCTTGGTATTGGGATAGTCAAAATGAAAAACGTAAATACCCTCATTCTCTCGAATTGACTGAAACCCCTTCTGGGCACATTGCGTGTATTAACACATCGCGTCCAAATTATTTAGCGGTGGAAGCCATTAAAAACGGCACGGTGAAAGAACTTCAAGACTACGAGATTCTTAAAACAGAAGTGCGCTATGGTGATGAAAAAAGCCGAATTGATATCTTATTAACCGGTGGTGAAAAAGACATTTATGTAGAAGTTAAAAATACCACGCTATTAGAAAAAACCACTCAAGGCATGCCGGATGAAGGCGGAAGCACAGAAGAAGGCATTGGCTATTTCCCTGATAGTGTGAGCGACAGAGCCAGCAAACATTTGCGTGAACTCATGCGCATGGTTGAGCTTGGTCATCGTGGTGTGATCTTTTTTTGCGTTAACCATACGGGTATCACGCAAGTGAAACCGGCCGATCATATTGATTCACTGTATGGTCAATTATTGCGTGAGGCCGCTGACAAAGGTGTTGAAATATTAGCCTATGGCAGTCATATCGATGAAACCGAAATTCGTCTTGATCGGGCTTTGCCCGTTGTTTTGTAAGAAAGCAACAATAGTGAATGATAAATAAAAAGAGTTTGTTAAACGTCATTAGAAAACGAACGGACTCAATTTTAAAAAAAGCAGCCTTGGCTGCTTTTTTTGTGTGTAAATTGGCGAAAATAGTAAAAATGGTCTAAATATAAGCTATGCCTTTAAAAGGCAGCAATAATAAAAACCAAGGAGAAGCCCCATGTATGGATTTTCTTATCGTGTTTTATTGTTAGTCATCTCGTTGTTCTCTAGCACCATTCAATCCCAAACCCTTAATCAACCTTGTGATTCGCTGTTTACATCTATTTTAAAGCAAGAACCTTATTTGCAAACGGAACTGAGCGACTTAGAAAAATATGTGCGAGCAAGATGTGGCGGATAACAATGCATCTTACTGGGTGTGTATTGATGAGCGCATGAATCAAGGCCCCATTACGTTTGAAAGATTCGTGCTGTCTTCTCATGTTTGCGATGCCTCACCGGAATTAATCGGAAGTAATGATTAATTAAGAGAATTCTTCTGGGCCTTTTGGTATTGAATGGCCCCCGAATTGTTATCTCTGTTGGTTTGCTAATCGTATAGCGCACCATAATGAAACTTGTTTTAAGGATGCGATCCTTGATTGAGTTACTTTGGTGCTTAATGCATAGACGGTTTTGACTTTTAATGTCATTGGAATCATAAAAATAACGTCAATAGTGCACTTTAATGGGCAGCTTTACTCAAAAATCATCATTTGCACAAAATCAGAGCGAGTAAAATAAGTTAGGCACTGAAATTGCTATGGGTATCCTTATCTTTAGCTTTTAAAAGGAATGAAACCTTGATGCGCCCATTTGTAATACTTGTGTCTTTGTTTGCGTCGCTGTTCTCATTTAGCGTTCACAGTTCGCCTGAATTTATTGAGCCGAAACCACTGGCAGAGCGAATCAAAACAAGCGTTGGTAATGTGAAAAAAACCACGCCAATGCGGGTGCCTATGATTACCTGGGGCGGTGACATGGTGACCATTTTGGCAAATGGCATGGACACCCGAACTCAGCCCGGCAGTGCCATGGCGCAAGCGGGTTTGGATTATGAGTTTGTGCTTCAGGATAATTTTGATAAGCAACTACAAGATTATCTGTCTGGCCAGTCGCCTTATTTGCGCTGCACGATTGGTATGTGTAATCAGGCGTTGGATTTGATTAACCAAGATCCAAGAACCAAACCGGTTGTCATCTACCAGTTAACCTGGTCCCGTGGTGGCGACACCTTAGTTGCCAAAAATAACATCATGACGGTTGATCAATTAAAAGGAAAAACCATCGCGATTCAGGCCTATGGCCCCCATGTGGATTTTATGACCACGCTGTTGACGCAAGCCGGCCTTAAAATGAATGATGTGAATCTAAAGTGGATGGCGGATCTCACTCTCTCGCCTAACTCTCCCGCGGAAGCGCTTAAGCTAGAGGATATTGATGCCTCATTTATGATTATCTCAGACGCCTATGGTTTAACCTCAGGGCGTCGTGTGGGCACGGGTAAAAACGATTCCATCGAAGGGGCGAGAATGATCATCTCGACCATGTATGCACGACGCATCATTGCCGATGTTTACGTAGTGCGCTCAGACTACTTTGAGCAAAATAAATCAGAAGTGCAGGCATTTGTACAAGCCTTGATGAGTACCTCAAAAGATTTCCAAAGCTTAATGGCAGACCTGAGTAACCCTAAAAAACTTAAATTATTGGAAGCCTCTGCTGATATTCTACTTGGGGATAAGACCGCCCAGATGGATATAGAGAACCTGTACTACGATGCTCAGTTTGTGGATAAGCAAGGTAATGTGGATTTCTTCAATAACCCCGAATTTCCTTACCGTCTGGACGTGCTCAATAAACAGGTTCAAGACGCCTTCAATGCCATTGGCTTGATTAAACAAAAAGCGCCTATGGCATCGGCTGGTTGGGACTATGCGTCCTTGTCTGAGTAGGCCAGCCTGCTCAAGTAACGCTTGCTGATCGTGTTTTAATTCGCTTTTCGTGCTCAGCTCCCTAAGCCGCTACTTGGCTTAGAGGGCTTTATTGCGTGGTCCCACGCCCAGTTAGCTCTATTTCGTCCGCGACCGCTATTTCTTGCTAAGCTTCTGTTAGAATGCCGCTCTATTTCCACTCTCTTATTTCATAGGTGTTGCGTGAGCCAACCTAAATTTTCCCAGTTGCCGTTAAACCCTAGCCTGTTACAAAATCTAGATGACATGGGGTACACCAGTATGACCCTAATTCAGCAGCAGAGCCTACCTGCGGTGCTTGATGGCAAGGATGTGATTGCTCAGGGCAAGACAGGCTCTGGTAAGACCGCAGCCTTTGCTCTGGGGTTATTAAACCAGCTGGATGTAAAACGCTTTTATGTACAAAGCTTGGTGTTGTGCCCGACCCGTGAACTGGCCGATCAGGTGGCCAAAGAGATTCGTAAGCTGGCGCGCGCGATTCATAATATTAAGGTACTGACTTTATGTGGCGGTATGCCCTTTGGTCCACAGATAGGCTCTCTTGAGCATGGTTGTCACATTGTCGTGGGTACCCCTGGACGCATTGAAGAGCACTTACGTAAAGGCACCTTAAAGCTGGATCGACTCTCCACATTTGTTTTGGATGAAGCAGATCGCATGCTAGAAATGGGCTTTCAAGATGCACTAGACGCCATCATGGATCACACCCCAGAAGATCGTCAGACGTTATTGTTCAGTGCCACCTTCCCTGAAGGCATTCAAAAGATTGCCCAGCGCGTGATGCAAGATCCTGTCATGGTGAAGGTCGAAGGAGGCCATGATAACAGCAGTATTAAACAGCACTTTTATAAGGTCCAAGACAACAAGCAGCGCTTGGCCGCGGTGAAATTGTTATTGCTAAAGCATCAACCAGAAAGCTCGGTGATTTTTTGCAGTACTAAACGCGAGACTCAAGAAGTATGTGATGAGCTTGCTAGCATGGGCTTTGCTGCAGTTGCCCTGCATGGTGATTTAGAACAGCGTGATCGTGATCAAACCTTGGTGCGTTTTGCCAATAAGAGCGCCTCGGTGCTTGTGGCCACCGATGTGGCGGCACGGGGCTTGGATGTTGAAGACTTAGACTGCGTCATCAACTATCAAATTGCCCGTGACCCAGAAGTGCATGTACACAGAATTGGTCGAACCGGCCGTGCTGGTAGTAAAGGTCAAGCGTTTACCTTGCATGTGGACAGTGAAAGCTACAAGGTGGCCGTGTTGGCAGAATACTTAGGCATTCAAATTGAAAACGATATTCTGCCGCCGTTTAAATTATTAGAAAAACAGCCCTATAAATCGAAAATGGTGACGTTGCAGATTGATGGAGGCAAGAAGCAAAAAGTCCGCCCAGGTGATATCGTGGGTGCGCTAACAGGGGATAACGGCATCGCCTTTGAACAGATCGGCAAGATTGATATGTATGATAACTGGGCGTTTGTGGCGGTGGCACGAGACGCGGCCAAGCCAGCTCTCAAGAAAATAAGCGAAGGTAAGCTTAAAGGCCGTTCGTTCCGCGTGCGTCGCTTACGCGGCTAGCGCAGATACACAACTAGGTGGTGGCATGGAAGAAAAGCGTTCAAGTGAAGAAGCCAAACTCATTCTTGAACACGATGCGGCTAAGTTGTTCATGCGCCAGTATGAACAACTCACCGGTCATGAAATTCGCCACATATGGCATAACCAACCTAAACGCCCTGATGTCTCCTGCATGCTGGAAGGTGAGAAACTGGATTTAGAAATCGCTCACCTTTATGGCTCTTCCAAAGAAGCCATGGATATCTTAAAGCAAGGCATTAATCGCCATGTTCAGCATCAATTAGAGCTACAAGAAAAATTCAGCGATACCCATGAACGGTTAATTAATGCTTTGAACGCCATTTTAAAAAACAAAGCGGGCAAGACCTACGACTCGAATCGGGTATGGTTAGTGATTCGCAATGCTCACCCAGCTTGGGATCGTGAACAAGTGCTTAGTGCCATGCATGAAATTACCATTCCCAGTGGTTATCAGTTTGATCAAATTTGGCTGGTGGCGGACTTCACCGGTAAGAGTGGTATTGTGCGTTTAAGCTAAAAGGGGTTACCCATAAGTTTGACGTTGCCACTATCTTACTTGCTTACTTTAATTATCCTACGTCTTATCTTTCATCACGAAATTTACTGATCTGACTTTCTTGGCCTTGTTTCCACTTTTCTTTCCAACCCACTAAGCAGGCGTCTTTAAAACGAAAGGTGCGCTTTACGTGTGTACCTTCGTAAATCCAAGTGCTTTTGTTTTTATTACTAAGAATATCGTCAGCTTTACCAAGGCGCTGCTGAATGTGATCTTGAGTCAGGCCTTTTTTGAATTGATCTTTGACTTTTAGGTTTCTCAGTTCTGTACTGCTTATGAAAGGGCAAGCTTGGAGCTTTTTACTTGTGGCGTGTTGGTCATGGGATTTAGGCACTTGAATAGTTTTATAATTTGTCATGACGGCACTGGGTTCATAGGTGCTGCCAGAAATGGCACAGGGTTGGTCAGTGAATTGGATTTCGCCTGTCTGGCTTTCACAGCGATAAAGCTCGGCTTGAGCTGTGATTGAAATGGTTAAAAGCAAATATAATCGAATTAACATAACCTATCCTTGGATGTTAAAGAGGTTATTTAAAATGCTGCAGTGTGAAAAATAAAGCCACTGTGATGATTTACTGGGTTAATTCCTACTTTGTTATTAATTAACTTTTTGATGTTACCGATGAGTTTGATGTTGTGTATGACTAAAACGAAAAAATCCCTTGTATCGCTACAAGGGATTTTTTATTCGTCGTAACAGTAGTTGCTGATTAAAGCGCTTTAATCGCTTCTAGCTGCTCAGACAACTTAGCTGCAGCATCTTCAAATTCAGCCAGTTTGGCTTTCTCTTTTTCGATTACATCAGCCGGCGCTTTGTCGGTAGCAGCTTAAGAGTGGTTGTTCAGTTTAAACAACCACTCAGGCGATACTGCTAAAGCGCTTTAATGGCTTCTAGCTGCTCAGACAACTTAGCGGCGGCATCTTCAAGTTCAGCCAGTTTGGCTTTTTCTTTTTCGATGACTTCCGCAGGTGCTTTGTCAGTAAACTTAGGGTTTTGCAGTTTACCGGCCACACGGTCTAGCTCTTTTTGGTTTTTCTCAAGGGCTTTGCTTAAACGGTTGATTTCAGCTGTAGCATCAATGTTGCCGGCCATAGGGATCAATACTTCCATCTTGCCCACAAGCGCAGTGGAAGACAGCGGTGCTTTTTCGCCGTCGTTTAACCAAGTGATGTCTTCTAGTTTGGCCATGGCTTTTAAGAAATTGGAATTGGCATCTAGACGGCGTTGGTCATCAGCGCTGCCGTTTTTGAATAAACACTTAACTGGTTTGCCAGGTCCAATACCAAGGTCAGCACGAATATTACGAATACCGGTGATCACGCCTTTTAGCCATTCGATGTCGGTTTCCGCTTGTGCGTCCACCTTGCTTTCATCAAATTTAGGATACTGGGCCAACATGATGGTTTCGCCGTTTTGCGAAAGTTTTGTGGTATCCGCAATCGGTGCCAGTGTCTGCCAAATTTCTTCCGTGATGTAAGGCATCATTGGGTGAGCCAAACGTAGAATGGTTTCTAGTACTTCAACCAGTGTACGACGAGCCGCACGTTTTTGTGCGTCAGTGGATTCGTCGCTCCACAGTACCGGCTTAGAAAGCTCTAGGTGCCATGCGCAGTATTCATCCCACACAAATTCGTATAATGATTTCGCAGCGTGGTCGAAACGGAAGTCATCTAATGCGTGAATGATTTCTTTTTCCGCTTGTTGTAAGCGAGAAATAATCCATCGATCCGCTAAAGATAAATCCACGTCACCGTTATTTAAGTCGCTAATGGCATCTTGGCTTAATGGGGCTTCATCGGTGTGACCGATAGACTCCATCACAAAGCGAGTGGCGTTCCAAAGTTTGTTACAGAAGTTGCGGTAACCTTCTAAGCGGCTCATGTCGAATTTCACATCACGACCGGTTGAGGCCAATGATAAAAACGTAAAGCGCAATGCATCGGTACCGTGAGCAGCGATGCCGTCAGGGAAGTGCTTGCGGGTTTGTTTTTCAATTTTCGCCGCCATTTGTGGCTGCATCATTCCGCTGGTGCGTTTTGCTACCAGCTCTTCTAATTCAATGCCGTCGATGATATCTAGTGGGTCAAGCACGTTACCCTTAGACTTGGACATTTTCTGGCCTTCTTGGTCACGCACTAGGCCATGCACATAAACCTTTTTAAACGGCACTTCGCCGGTGAACTTCAACGTCATCATGATCATACGGGCAACCCAGAAGAAGATGATGTCAAAACCGGTAACTAGTACATCGGTTGGGTGAAAGGTTTTTAGCTCGTCGGTATTTTCAGGCCAGCCAAGAGTAGAGAAGGTCCAAAGGGCGGAGCTGAACCAGGTATCCAGTACGTCGTTGTCTTGGCGAAGATTCACATCATCACCTAAGTTGTTTTCTTTACGGACTTCCGCTTCGCTGCGACCAACGAACACGTCGCCGTTATCTGCGTACCAAGCTGGGATGCGGTGCCCCCACCAAAGTTGACGAGAAATACACCAGTCTTGAATGTCTCGCATCCAAGAGTAATACATGTTTTCGTAGCTCTTAGGCACAAATTCGATGTCGCCGTTTTCAACCGCCGCAATAGCAGGCTTAGCCAGCTCTTCAATGCGCACGTACCACTGGTCAGTCAACATTGGCTCGATCACCACGCCGCCGCGATCGCCGTAAGGGACGGTGAGATCGTGGTCTTTGATTTCATCTAATAAACCCAGTTCGTCCATTTTAGCAACGATGGCTTTACGGGCTTCAAAGCGCTCAAGACCAATAAATTCTTGTGGTAATTCAGTTGAATAATCGTCACTGGCTTCGCCGTTAGTGTTAAACACTTCAGCTTCAGCGCGGATCTCACCATTAAAGGTTAAGATATTGATCATAGGTAACTTGTTGCGTTTACCCACTTCGTAATCGTTAAAGTCATGGGCTGGGGTGATTTTTACGCAACCGGTGCCTTTTTCCATGTCGGCGTGTTCGTCCGCCACGATTGGAATACGACGACCCACCAATGGCAGCTCAATGAACTTACCGATTAAATCTTTATAGCGCGGATCTTCTGCGTTCACCGCCACACCGGTATCACCTAGCATGGTTTCAGGGCGGGTAGTGGCCACCACAATGTAGTTGCGACCATCTTGGGTGGTTAAGCCATCAGCCAGTGGGTAGCGGAAGTGCCACATGTGGCCTTTTTTATCTTTGTTTTCTACTTCAAGATCAGAGATGGCCGTGTGCAGTTTTGGGTCCCAGTTTACAAGGCGTTTGCCGCGGTAGATGAGGTCTTCTTTGTAAAGACGCACAAACACTTCTTCGACGGCCTTGCTTAAGCCGTCATCCATGGTGAAGCGCTCACGGCTCCAGTCCACAGATGACCCTAAACGGCGAATTTGGTTGGTGATGTTACCGCCGGACTCGGCTTTCCAGTCCCACACTTTTTCAAGGAATTTTTCACGGCCCAGCTCTTTACGGTCAATGCCTTGTGCGGCTAATTGGCGCTCCACCACCATTTGCGTGGCGATGCCCGCGTGGTCGGTACCTGGTTGCCAAAGTGTGTTTTTACCCTGCATGCGGTTGTAGCGAATCATGCAATCCATCACGGCATTGTTAAAGCCGTGGCCCATGTGCAAAGAACCCGTGACGTTTGGTGGCGGGATCATGATGCAGTAGCTTTCATCGCCACCTTGGGGGGCGAAATAGCCCTTTTCTTCCCAGGTTTTGTACCAAGATTGCTCGATTGCGTGGGGCTGGTAGGTTTTATCCATGGCCATGGCTGTTATTCACCGACTTTAAAGCTGAAAAATGGCGGTGATTATAGCGGTTTTTGCGGGGGGATAGTAGGTGTTGCAAGCGGGGCGTGATCACTGAAAAATGCGGGGCGAATCTCGTTATGGCTAATTGATATAGATGAAAGATTGATTTCAGCTTGATCATGGGGATAATCCCCCGTCTTTCATATATTAATCATCTACAAGGAGTAGGGATATGAGTAAGCGATTAGTGGCATTAAGCCTGTGCAGTGCTGTTTTAGTTGGCTGTGGTAGTGGGTCAGATTCAAGCTTTAAAGTAGACGAGTACAGTATTTCAGAATACGAGGGAAGAGCCGTTAACACTGAAACCTTGGCGGGTACGTGGGTGGCTGTTGGTACAGGCTCTATAAGTTCATCTAAGGGTTCAGCAAACCTTGCCTTTAAAGAGTATTTTGTTATTCGAGAGACGCTTGAAGGCTATGAGCAAGCTCGATGTGAATATGGTTTTGAGCCATTAATGTTAAGTGGTAATGAATATTCCACTAAGTATGAAAGTGATTATAGCGATGAGTTAACGGGTGCTGTTGCGAATAATAGCCAGATAACAGGTAGTGGTGAAATTATTCTTTATGGTTCTACAACTTCGACTAATTTCTTTGCTGTAAAAATTAGTAATGATGTTACCTCATTGGGTAAACTTAGCCTGAATGTATCTCAAGCCGGAGAAGTAGAGCAGAGCTCTGTTGATCTTTATTGCGCTCATCAAGCTAATGTGTCTGGTAATCTGAATGATTCAGGCGATATTACTACTGAGCAGTATGAATTTTCAGATGAATCGGATCGAGCATTATTGATAGATAAAATAACTGGTGCTGTTTCTAATACATGGTTTGATGGTTATTTAAACTTTGATACAGAAAACGGTGATAGCGTGAATTTTGAAGTGGTAGGCGAAACAGCGTTAACGCTTAGCATGAATATTTCTGGCTCGTCTGATTATCAAAGTGGTACGGGCACAGTGATGATTCAACTACCAGTGCAATAAACTCAATGTAAGTTACGCTAACAATAAAAAAACCAAGCATTTTTTTGCTTTGGTTTTTTATTGTAATTTAAATCCTTATCAAAAATCACGTTTAACTCCCACCAATCACATTTGTAACCGCTTCACTCAACCAACTCAATGCTGGCCCTGTGGGTTTATTTTTGGGGGTAATGCGTTCTATGGGCGTGCTCCAAGGTTTGTGGTCAAAGCTCAAGGTGAGTTTTATTATCTCACCACTTTCGAGCGCATCTTTGGCTAGGTGCTCTGGTAAATACCCCCAGCCTAGTCCGTTCATGATTAACGTTTTGACTTCTTGAAAATTATTGGCGTACCAGTTGTTTGGGCCAAGGGCGATAAATTGATCGCTGCCGGTATTGGCCCAATCTTTGGCGATGATTTGTCGATGGTTGATTAATTGTGTTTCCGTGACGGGGCCTTGGCTCGCCAAAACATGGTCTTTGTGGCACATGCCGTAAAAGGCCAAGCTGCCGATATAACTTAGGTTTACACCGCGATGCAAGGTGGCGTTGGCGAACATTAACCCCATGTCCGCCTCCCCGTGTTTCACCCAGTTTAATACCTCACTACTTGCGCCGGTTAAGATATTCACCTGGGTAGAGGGGAATAATTGTGAAAAGTGCGCAATGCAATCCATTAGCTTGGGCAGGACCACGCCGGAGTCCACGGCTAGGGTTAGATGGGTTTCAGTCTGATGGTTGATGGCTTGTGCAGCCAGCTGCATTTCTTGGTTTTGTACAATCACCGCCTTGGCATATTCCAATAGCCGAGTGCCTTCTTGGGTGAGGCTCGGTTTGCGCGTAGAGCGATCAAACAGCTGACAATTTAAATCCACTTCAAGGTTGGCTATGCCCTGGCTCACCGCCGATTGCACCTTGCCAAGGCGCTTGGCGCAGGCGCTGAAGGAGCCGCTATCGGCGGTTTCCACGAACATACGTAACTGCTCTAGGTTATACATATCACTAATTCTGATGGTAACTAACTTTTAATCATCATATATGCGAATACAATTACTGCAAGATTTTGGGAGTAGACGATATGACAAAGCGAGAACGTATTTTTCAGGCAGTCTTGTTTGAAGTGTTGGCGCTGATTTTTTTAGTGGTCCTTGGCAAGCTGTTTATTGATGAGCAGGTCCATGTGTTAGGCGGGTTAGCGCTGGTGTTTTCCATGATTGCCATGGTGTGGAATTATGTGTTTAACATCGGCTTTGATCGACTTTACGGTCACGAGCGCATTAGCCGTGGCTTTAAGGTCAGAGCGATTCATGCCTTGGCATTTGAAGCAGGTATGTTGGCCTTTACCTTGCCGATTGTGATGTGGGCGTTGAGTTTTACGTTTTGGCAGGCGTTGATGCTGGACTTAGTGGGGATTGGCTTCTTTTTAATTTATGCGCCGTTGTTTCATTATATCTATGACCACACTCGCGTGCGTTTTCACGCGAGTGCCGTCTAGTTTCTTAACTGGCGCAGATGCCTTTCATTAAGATTTTATTGGTCCAATGCAAAAAGCCATGGGAAGTTGAATACTGCGTACTAATGGCTTGAAGGTCGCCATGACACTTGGATTCTAAATCGGCTTTTGCTTGATCCACATAATCCGTATCAAATGCAAAAAACAGAAAGACAGTTTGTTCTGAGTTCGCTTCAACGATCTTGGTGGACTCGGTTTTAGGCGTCATGCTTGCGCCAAACCCATCTGTGTGCACCATGTGGATACTGTGTGTGCAGCCGGTTACCAATAAAGTAAACGCTAGGGTGAAGACTAATTTAAAATTCATAACGCACCCTTATGCTTTTTTGCAGTAACCGCTGGCAATCACTTCACGTTTGAAAACCAAAACATACGCAGTGGTTTGGTGTTTTGTTAATACACCGGTCAGCTTACCGTTAGGGCATTCTTGTTTGAGATTGTTAACCGCTTCATCAACAAAATTATTTTGTGTCGTGAAACCTAAAAATACCCAGTCATGGGCTTTTGCGCTCACCAGTTGGCCTTTATCACTTGGAATTTGCGTTAGCGACACAGAGTTCAGTGACATGCAGCCAGATAACATTAATGTGGCCAATAGAGCGGTGAATAAACGAATCATTTTCTTTCCTTATAAAATACAGTCGGCGTCGATGCGCACAATTTCGCCACTAACAGGGCCGTAGGTTTTGCCTTCGCGAATATTACGAATGCCGGTAATCTTGCCTGAGGCACATTGTTGGTACAGGGCGTCCAATACATTCTGTGCATAGGTATCAAAGAACACAGGGTTGCCAGTACGAGGGCCCATGTTGATCAATGCCAAGAAATCACGGATCTCTTTAAGTTGTTGATTGCGTTTTGATTGGCTAGCCAATTCAGCGGCGACGCCTGCAACCACGGCCATTTCAACACCGTTTTCACTGACTTTTACCGATATAGGAGAGAGAGCACCATTACTTTGGTCGATGTCGCCGATTTGAACGTGGTCCAATCGTGCGCATGCCCCAAGTAATAGCAAAGCACTCACGAGGATGAGCTTTTGCATGTTACAAAGTCCATATTGTTTTAGGGAGCGGCAGATTAACCAAAGGGGTGTCTATAGACAAGAATTTATATCAAGAATGTCTTAAAAATGAACAACTTAGCCGCGTAAGTCGCGGTGGGTGACTTCGTAGCCGCGGTCTTTGTAAAACTTAAAGTGCTGTCGAGTTTGTGCCAGAACGGTTTCATCTTGAATCACAATCTCCAGTACCCGGCCAAAGCGGCTAAAAAATGAGGGTTGCGGGGAGCTAAGGTTAATCATGACATCAAAATGGTGAGCGGGATGATCCTGCCAGCCGATTTGTACCTGCGCCTGATGCTCATCATTCACCAAGTTATGGGGCAAGAAGGATTCGGGTTTGTAACTCCACATAAGGTCGTCTAGACGCTGGGCTTGCTCTGCATTTTCAACGTGAATATAGACCTGATGTCCTTCACCATAAACCTTTTCACTCAGGCGGCAGGCAAAGTTAAAGCGGGCGAGTTCATCGCTATGGCCTAAAATATAAAAGTCGATGGCAGTCATGGGGTTGCTCACATGAAGATGGGCGTAAGTATACGTGTTGTGCTGGGCTTTCTCTACCGCAGCAAGGCTGGCGCTTTTCACATGGACAAATTGACGGCCTGCCTGTATAACCCGTGCACAATTTTCAAAGCTCAAAATAATAATAAAACCGAATATCAAGCAGTAATATTATGATTCGTCTTATCCGTTTTATCCTCATGTGTACCCTTAAGCTGATTTGCAGCGTGCTGTATCGGTTTGAAATTCGCTGGCTAAGCGATGAAAACTTTAAACAGTTTAAAGACGTGCGCTTAATTGTCTTTCTAAATCACACTAGCTTATTTGAGCCCTTATTTATCGGCGCGTGCCCGCTGCCTGTATTGTGGCGTTTAAGTGGTGAGCTTATCGCCCCAGGTGCCGACATTACTTTGAACGACAGGCCCATTGTTGGAAAAATCTATCACAGCCTGCTGCCGGGTTTGGTGCCCATAACCCGTAAAAAAGACGAGTCTTGGCAGCACTTTATGAACTTGGTGAGTAAAGATACTCTGGTGGCTATTTTGCCGGAAGGGCGAATGAAGCGCAGCAGCGGCTTAGATAAACATGGTAACGCCATGACGGTACGCGGTGGCGTTGCGGATATCTTAGAAGTGAAAGAACACGGCAAGATTCTGTTTGTTTATAGCGGTGGCTTACATCACATTCAGTCCCCTGGGGATAAGTTGCCCAAAGTATTTAAAACCATTCGAGCGAATGCCCAAATCATGGACATTCAAGCCTACAAAGACAGTTTACCGTTTGAGTTTGGTCATGACTTCCGTGAAGAAGTGGTGGCGGATATGCAACGACGTTTAGAAACCCATGTGCCTTTTTAAGAATGCCCGAGTGACTTGAGGGCTTAAGACGGTTGATTAATTAACGGCTCGCTGGCAAACCATTTTTGCGCCAGTGCCACTCGCTTGTGAGGCCCTTGGTTAAGCTCCGTTGCGCTTAAGCGGTCAATGGGTTGTAGCCTGTGCAACAACCCGGTGCCGTTGGCCACCTGAATGGTCAGACCTGGGCGGGCATTCAGCTCCAATAACATAGGGCCTTTGCTTAAATCCAACACCATGTCGGCACCTAAATACCCAAGCCCGGTGACCTCATAGCAGCTTGCGGCCAGTACCAGAAGTTCATGCCAGTTATCGATTTTTAATTGAGACAAGTCTTGCCCCGTATCTGGGTGATGCAAGATACTTTCGCCATTTTGCACAGCATGTAAGGGCTTGCCTGTCGCAATGTCTAAGCCCACGCCTACGGCACCTTGGTGCAAATTGGCTTTGCCATCGGATGCTCGCGTGGCTAAGCGCATCATGGCCATGACCGGAAAGCCTTTAAAAATAATCACGCGGATGTCGGGCACCCCCTCAAATGAATAGCCGTTAAATTGAGGGTCGAACTCAATGAGCTCTTCGATGATGGCCACATCCGGTGTGCCGCCCAAGCTGTAAAGCCCAGATAGGATATTGGATACATGGCGCTGTAAATCCAGCAAGGTAATCAGGTTGCCATTATTTTTAACAAAGTGGTGCTCGTCGTGACGGTTGAGTACTAAAATGCCTTTGCCGCCACTGCCTTTTGCCGGTTTTACTGCAAAGCCTTGGCTAGTGGCTAAACGCTGCGCCAGTTGCGACACATCATACTGACTTTCAATGGTGGTAATTAAATTGGGCGTGGTGATGCCTGCTTGCTGGGCCAGTAACTTGGTTTTTAATTTATTGTCCACCAAGGGGTAGAGGTGTCGAGGGTTGTGTCGACTAATATAGGCAACGTTGCGCTTGTTCATCCCAAGGATGCCATGCTGTTGTAAACGCCAAGGAAATGCCCACATTTATCGACTAAACACCTTAAAGCGAGTGAGTTCTAATAAGCGATAGCCCGTGTAGGAACCGATCAGCAATACCAAAGACAACACCACAAACTGAATGCCAATAAAGTTAAAGGTGATGTGACGTACCCAAGGGTTGGTCATGGCCCCATACACCAGTATCGCGGTTAATAAGCTACCACCGCCTTGTATCATCACTTCGCGGCCACCTTCTTCTTCCCATAAAATCGACATGCGCTCGATGGTCCAAGATAAAATGATCATGGGGAAAAAGGTGATCTTTAAGCCTTCGGTTAAACCCAATTTAAAGGCCAGTACACTGAACACACTGATAATGGCAATCACCGAAATGATCACCGCCGTGATGCGCGCCACCAGTAATAAGTTTAAGTGAGACAGGTAACTGCGTATGAATAAACCCGTGGTCACCACCAATAAAAATCCAACAAGGCCGGTGATTAACGAGGTTTGAATAAACGCAAGGGCAATGAGGACGGGCATGAAGGTGCCTGAGGTGCGAATGCCAATTAAGATGCGCAGCAAGCACACAATTAAGGCGCCAATAGGAATCAACAAAATGGTTTGAAACATGGCTTGCTCTTCAATGGGCAAACTGTGAATGGAGAAATTTAAAAAGTCATATTGGCTTGATAAGTTTTGTGCAATGTTGGCAAACGCGGATTCTTCGCGCTTAAGCATAGAAAAATGAATGCTGGATTGTTTGCCTCCAATCACATCCAGTACCGGGGCGCCGGTTTGCTGCCACAGCAAAAGGGGCGCATTTTTTTTGATTTTAAAATTATCACTGGGGCTTGCTGGAAAAAAGAACAGGGCATGCTCGTCACCGTCCCATACTCGTAATAACGGAATCAAACCTTGGCGACGACGGCTGTCTTGAAGTTGCAAGCCATAAATCAAACTGGCGGGGACCTTCGCCTTGTGTAGCATGTTAACCAAAAGCTGTGGCAGCTGCTGATCATAGTGATTGCGCAACAATACTACCTGTTGATTGGTGGTGTTGTGATTAAACTGCTTTAGCAGTTCACGGGTAAAACTAAAGTTATCCGATGATGTGCCATAGGCGTTAGCCAATATGTTGCTGGCGGCTTCATCGAACGGCTCTGGCAAGCTGACAAACGGCACAACAGGTGCGGGAATGGGTTGATCTTCCTCGCTGTCGCTTTCTAAAATTTCTGCACGATAAAACAAGGTTTGCTTGCCGTTGGCATTGCGAATGGTCCATTGCGCTTGTGGCTGATTGCCATCCAGAAAATTCAAACCATAGCCCGGTGACGCCGCGGCTTCTTTTAAAATAGTGAAACCCTTTTGATTGGATGGGCGAGACATCACCACACTCACGGGTTTATCTTGTGCGTTGTATTCCACCTTCGCTTCCACTGACCAAATGGTTTGTGTTTCGCCATAGAGCAAAGGCACCTCATACACCCAGTGGCGTTGAAGAATCAGTAAAATGCCCACAATAAATAGCACACCGGCAAGCAAGAAGAAGGACAGCCTTGGTGACAAGCCAGAGAGCTTCATGGTGTTTCCTTAGCAAGCTGATCTAAATACTTGGCAGGTAGAGAGCTAGGTATTTTGAACTGGCTTAAATCCTGAGGGATATATTTAGGGTGAATAAACTGGCGGCTTACATCAATAAGGATCACATCCCTTAAAAACTCTCGACCCAGTAAAATGGGGTAGGTCATTTGCGAGCGGTCGGTTAGGGTGAACTCGGTGTCATAGCGATGATCTTGTCCCATATTCACCGTCAGTGAAACCACAGGGCGGCGTTCGGGTTTTGGGCTAGATGCTTGGCGAATGAGCACGTGTCTGACGACCTTTGCTTCCACAAGAATGGCATCCGCTTCATCGTCGTGCTGTAACTCAAAGCGAACCCAGCGTTTGCCGTTTCGCTCAAAATATTCAATGTTATTCGCACTGAGAGACGATGTGGCCGCGCCGCTATCGACCCGGGCTTGGTAATGGTGCCCAGGGGGTGATAAATGAATCCACTCATTGGCACCCACAACGAACTTGCCTTCTAATTCATCAATGCGGTTGTTGTCCGCCGGTGGGCAATGGGTGTTGGTAAAGCCGGGAGTCGCAGCGGTGAGCATGGTCAGCTGTGCCTGAATATCCTTTAGCACGGCTTGTTGCTGTTCGATCACGGCGTGTTGTGAGCGAGTGTTATCAGCATAGCTTGAGCATTGTTCTGCCATGATCGACTTAACCATAGGGGCGGTGAGTGCTCTATGCTCTTGATTTGGCCATATGGCACAACCATTTAACAAAACAGTCACCAATATTAGCCAAGCCTTGACTGGCATAATAACTCCGAGCGGGGAAAAATAAGGGGCACATTTAACCATAAAGTGGATTCAATTAGGAATCAGTTAAGTGCTTTGCCAAGGGTTTTTAAGGCGAGTTTGAAGGCAGTCACAACTTGACCTTTTTGATTGAACTGTTAATTTGCTGGCACTCTAAGACCAGTTGCACGGATGCCTATGCCTAACCCTGATATCGACTACACTCGCAGTTATAAAAAATTCGAGAAATTGGTTCGACGAAATCGCTGGCAAACCAAGTATGTATCCAAGTGGCCAGGGGTGGAGCGTAAGCCCATTATCATCAGTGAAGGGGACTCCTGGTTTGATTTCCCAGTGAAGAGCTTAACCGATGTGCTGGGGGTCTTGTTGCGTTATAGCTTAGGCCTTAAAAACTTCGGCATGGACAGCAATACCAATATCATTGATTTCTTAAGCCGAGACAAAACCCTAGACGGCATCTTTTTACGCCTAGAGCGCAGCGGCGATCATTCAAAAGAACTCATTGCTAAAACCCCAGATCGTTGCCACGGCGTTTGGGAGGAAAAATACCCATCCCATACCCTTTACAGTGCATTGCAAAATCCCGTCGTACGCGAGCATCTGGATGCCATTGTGCTCAGTGCCGGCGGCAATGACATGGTGGATGCGGTTCGTCATGGTGTGATTCAAACCTACAACGGGCACTGGCAAACGGCTTATGACCATGATCGACTGGCCATGGCGGCACAGGAAGTGGTGCAGCATTTTTTACAGGCCATCTTGTATCGCGATGAGTTTGCCCCGCAAGCTCAGATTATTACCCACAGTTATGCCTATGCCGTTCATCTTCATAGTGGCACCACGACGGAGTTTGATTTCTCAGAAGCCGGTAAACTCATTAAAGAGCTATTAAAATTATTAAAAGCCGAGATGATATTGTCGCCGCTAAAAATGCTGGGTATTGATCTGACCGACATGGGGGATTTCAAAATCGTCAGCAAGGCACGTCTGCATGAAACCTTCGATGCACTAGGCTGGCCAGCGAATCAGGTTGACGAGGAAAACCCAAAAGACGGTAAAGGCGTGCACCCTGAGCGAGCCCACTTTATTAAAGCCATGTTGGATGCCTTGTTTAACGAGGTGCAAAACTTACCTCGATTGTATGAAGCGCAAACCGATCGGCCTTTAGAGCGCTTCACCTGTTTGGATATCCGTAATGAGGTACAAGATGCAAAATACTGGGCGGATTTCATTCATTTAAACGGTGATGGCTATGAAATCATCGCCAAGCTGTTTTCGAAAAAGCTGCAAGGATTACTCTGAGACAGACCAATAACGTCTATTATTAGGTCGATGGCATGGATTGGTCTGACAAACACATCTCTACACCTCTTTAGGTATATAGGGCGTGAGTGAGAGCCTGTAGAATAGTCAGCTTGCCGCCTTATTTTATAACCCCTGTGGTCACTGTATGTCCGATTTAAAGCAACAACTGCGTGAAGAAATCACACTTTTTTGTCAGCAACACCCAGAGATTGAAGAGGTGGACCTGATCTGTGCAGGGATGACACCCAACCTATGGGGTAAGCGTTACCCAATCAGTAAATTAACCAAGTTAATTGACGAGCTGAAAATGCCGCGGGGCAATTTCCTCATGTCGCCGGTGGGTGAATACATACCTGTTATGCATTACAACGATACGGACGGTGACCCAGATGCCGCGTTTCAGTTTGTGCCCGGCACATTGAAAACCGTACCTTGGCAGCCAAATCGAGCGCAAATCATGTTCAGTTCAGCCGATGCCGCGCAGCCGTTTGACGGTGAGCCTCGGGTGATATTGAGCAAGGTGCTTAACAAACTCGCCGCGCAAAACATGTATCCCACAGTGGCATTTGAATTAGAGTTTTATTTGATTGATAAAAACCGCACTGATGACGGCTTATTACAGGTACCGAAAAACCCAATTAATGGCCGTGACGATATTTGTGCGGTGCTTTCTATGGACCGCTTAGATGTGTTCGCTGAGTTACTCACCGACATACGTCAAAGCTGTGAAGAACAAGGTATTAACAGCACCGCCATTTCTGCAGAAATTGGTGCGGGTCAGTTTGAGATTAACTTAAACCACCGTAGCGACTGCTTGCAGGCAGCGGATGAAGTTATTCAATACCAGCGCCTGATCAAAGGCGTTGCGGTTAAGCATGGCTTTGAAGCCACTTTCATGGCCAAGCCGTATTTGCAAGACGCGGGTAACGGCATGCACTTGCATATTTCCATGTATGACGGCGAGGGCAATAATCAGTTTGCTAAAAATGAACAACAAGAGTTAATGCATGCGGTAGCAGGCTGTTTAGATACCATGCACGGGGCATTTCCTTTTATTGCCAGTAACCCCAATGCGTATCGCCGCTATGTACCGGACTTGGCCATTGCCACACAAAAAAGTTGGGCCCATGAAAACCGTTATGTGGCTGTGCGTATTCCTGCGTCGGATGAAAAAAATCTGCGAATCGAGCACCGTGTGCCCGCCGCCGATGCCAACCCATATTTAGTACTGGCCGCGCTTTTAGCGGGCATTCATTGGGGCATTGAAAACAAGTTACAGCCAGGTGAGCCTTACGAGGGGTTAGCTTGTTATGAGCACTTGTACCCATACACGCTAGAAGAAGCATTAAACAAGTTAGAGCAAAGCGAAGCCATGCGATCCGTATTGGGTAGCCACTTTGTGGATATTTATTTGGCTTATAAACGCAGTGAAGTGAAAGAGTTTAATAACTACATTGCTGCCCGTGAATACGCTTGGTATGCCTAGTGACTAGCAATTTTTGGTTTCCGGGTTAGCCTAGTTAATCAAGGCGAAAAAAAACCGAAGGCTGAATGCATCAGAGCTTCGGTTTTTTTATGCCACTAGCTTGCGCTAGATTTTATTCGCAAGGTAGTTCACCAATAATGGTACCGGACGGCCAGTGGCGCCTTTGGCTTTGCCACCTGAATTCCAAGCGGTGCCTGCGATATCCAAGTGCGCCCATTTTTGTCCTTCGGTGAAACGGCTCAAGAAACACGCTGCCGTGGTCGCGCCTGCTAATGGGCCGCCAATGTTGGCGATGTCCGCAAAGTTACTGTCGAGTAATTCTTGATATTCGTCTTCAAGGGGTAAACGCCAAACCGTATCGCGGCTGGTGCTGCTGGCTATCAGTAGCTCGCTAACAAGGTCTTCATCGGTACTGAATAACCCAGAGTTGACGCGACCAAGAGCCGCCATACAGGCACCGGTTAAGGTGGCGATATCCACAAGGCTGGCCGGCTTGTAGGTGTCGATGGCATAGCTTAATGCATCACACAGTACCAAACGGCCTTCGGCATCGGTGTTGAGGATTTCGATGGTGGTGCCATTCATGGCCGTCACAATGTCGCCAGGTTTGCTAGCGTGACCAGACGGCATGTTTTCAGCCGCGGCCACAACACCGACGAAGTTAATCGGCAGTTCTAGTTCAATGATAGCCAGCATGGTGCCAAGGACAGAGGCTGCACCGCACATGTCGTATTTCATTTCATCCATGCCTGCGCCGGGCTTCAAGCTGATGCCGCCGGTGTCAAAGGTAATGCCTTTACCTACTAATACGTGTGGCGCGTCGCCTGCTTTGCCTGCTAGGTATTCCATGCAGATGATTTTGCCCGGCTCAATGGAGCCTTTTGCGACCGACAGGAATGAGCCCATGCCCAGTTCTTCCATGTGATCTTCATCTAGAATTTTCGTGTTTAGGTTGTCGCTAAGAGACGCTAGCTTATCCGCTTCATCTGCAAGGTAAGACGGAGTCACCACGTTAGGTGGCATGTCGCCCAATTTTTTCGCAAATGCCATGCCCTTTGCCAGTGCTTGGCCGAATTTTAAATCAAGTTCAGCGTGGTTATCGGCGATAACGGTCAGTGCTTCAATATTGGCAGGGCTTTCGTCTTTTTTACTTTTGCATTCATCAAACAGGTAGAGAGCATCTTGGAATAACTGGCCCACTTGCTTGTATGCCCATTCGTGATCAAAACCTTCAATTTCAATGTCGCCAAGATCAAGGGCGGCTTCGTTTGCGGCGCTGGCTTTTAATGCTTTTGCCGCGGCGGTCATGGTTTTACAAAAATCTTTGCCAGACATTGGATTTTTGCCTGCGCCCACTAAAATTAAACGAGGGCCGCTGGCTTGAGGCACAACAAGGGTGTCGCCGACTTTGCCTTTAATATCTTGGTTTTGTTGTAATTGTGCGATAAACCCATTTAATTGCGCGTTAATGGTTGCAGTGGCGGCGGGTAGTTCCCCTTCGCTTGGCACGAATAAAATCAGTGCTTGCCCTTGGTATTCATTAATTGGCGCTTGGGTCACGGTAAATTGCATACTGTCTCCGTATCCGACTTGAGGTTTTTATGGTCGGCTGTAGTGCTGAATAGGATTTTCAGGGATAATGCTGAGTCTACTTGAAAAAGCCGATATTTCCAGAGTGCGCTTGGCTTATTTATTTGCACCGGCTTATTTGTAAAAGGATAGTGTTCTTGATTTTAACGCGTTACTTCCTCAAAGAGTTACTGACTTCAACGTTTGTCATTACCGGCATTTTGATGTTGATCGTGGTAAGTGCGCGCTTAGTGGTGCATTTAAACAAAGCGGTTGCTGGCATCATTCCTCCTGAAGCGGTGTATTACACCATTCTTTATAACAGCCCAGGTTTTTTGCAGCTGATTTTACCCTTGGGGTTTTATATTTCGATCTTGCTTGTCTATGGTCGCATGTACAGTGAAAACGAAATGACGGTCCTGCACGCCACTGGTTTTGGCCCTAAGCAGGTGTTCCGCATCACTATGGCGCCGGTTGGTGTGATGATGCTTTTGATTGGTTTTTTAAGTTTATGGTTAGCCCCGACCGCCGCGCAAAAACTGGACGAGTATTATCAGGTTCAGCAACAAGAAAGTGAGTTTTCTTTTATTACCCCAGGGCGCTTTAACGCCATCGGCAGTGGCGGACAGAAAGTCTCTTATGCGCAAACCTTATCCACAGACCGTAAAGAAATGCAGAACGTGTTCATGGCCGATGGTGACACCATCATTCTTGCGGATTCTGGCCGTCAGTATGTGGACCCGCAAAGCGGTTCTCGCTATTTAGAACTCACCAATGGGCGTCGCTTAACCGGCCAGCCAGGCAAGCAACAATTAGAAACATTGGAATTTGATCACTACTCAGTGAAAATTGCAGAAGAAAGCAGCGTTGCGAAAAAAGCTCGAAATGAAGCGGCCAGTACCTACCAATTATTCAACAGTCAAAAGCGTCAAGACAAAGCCCGTTTGCATTACCGCATTGGCTTGTTTTTGTTGGTGCCCATTATCGTTTTGATCGCCTTTCCCTTGAGTCATGTGAAACCGCGCCAAGGGCGTTATGGCAAGATGCTGCCCGCCATTGTGGTTTACATGGTCTACTACACCATGTTGATTACCGCGCGTAAATGGATGGAGCAAGGTCAAACCCCATTATGGATGGGGCTTTGGTGGCTGCATGCCATCTTTATTACGTTGGGTTGTATTTTGATGTATTGGCCCACGTTGCAGTTAAAGTTGAGCCGCAGACGGGCCAATAAAAAAGCCAAACTAGGAGCCGGTCATGCGTAAGATTGATGCCTATATCCGCAGCTCCGTGATCAATGCCATTTTAGGGGTGCTGGTGGTATTGGCCATGCTAGACATGGTGATCGCACTTCTGAACCAATTGGATAACATTCGCAGCACCTATAGTTTTTGGGACGCCCTTTATTATGTGGTGGCCTCTAGTCCTACCCGTATCTATGAAATGATTCCCATGATTACCCTGATTGGGTGTTTAGCGGGGCTCGGTGGCTTGGCCACCAACAGTGAATTAACTGCCATTCGAGCCGCTGGTGTTTCTACTCAGCGCATTATGCTGTCTACCATGAAGGCAGCGTCCATCATGATGGCGCTGGGCTTAATCATGGGGGAGTATATTGTTCCTGACCTAGAGCGCATGACCACCAGTTTCCGCACCATTGCCTTAGGTCGCGAAGTGGCCTCCAGTAATGAGGGCAAGGGTCACTGGCACCGCGAAGGGGATAACTACATGCGCTTTTCAGCCATCGAACCCAACGGGGTGTTGCATGGCTTAACCGTGTATGAGTTTGGTGATGAAAAACAGCTCACAGCCATGACCCACGCCAAGCGGGCCATTTATCAGCGCGGCGAGTGGACCATGGAAAACGTCACCATCACCAATGTGGATGACTTTAATACCCAGAGTATTAAACGCCAAAGCGATACTTTTAAGACCGAACTGACCCCTGAGCGGTTGAAATTTGTGGCGCAAGAGCCCAAAGACATGGCCATCTCCACCTTGTATAGCTATGGCAAATATCTCGACGCACAGGGCCTTGGGGGCGGCGAGTTTAAGCTCGCTTTCTGGAAGAAAATCCTGCAACCGGTGAGCACCATCGCGCTGGTGTTAGTGGGCATTAGCTTCATATTTGGCCCTTTACGCTCGGTGACCATGGGGCAGCGTTTATTCAGCGGTATCCTAGTGGGCTTAGTCTATAAAATCGCGGTGGACCTGCTGGGGCCTATGGGGTTATTACTGGGCATTGGGCCATTATTGGCTAATCTTATCCCCATTATCTTGTGCTTCTTGTGGGGCGGATGGATGCTGCGGCGGGCAGGGTAAAGCGTGAATACCTATGGATGTTCCGCTGGTACGAACGGGTGTTGTGGAATTTCTCTCCCGCCCGGTTTGCTCTTGACTGTATATCCTGTAAACTGCGCCGCCCAAATTGAAGTTGACCAAGTCGTCAAGAATGTCGGCAAATAGCTTAGGTACCCTCTATTATGGATAAAGTCTACATCAGCGCCCAGCAACTGCTCGAAGACTCATTTCAGCTCGCTCTGAATGTGTATGAAAGCGGTTTTCGCCCTGACTATATTGTTGGTGTATGGCGTGGTGGTGCCCCTGTGGGGATCGCCGTACAAGAGTTATTGCATGTTTTAGGCGTAGAGTCCGACCACATTGCCATTCGTACCTCAAGCTATGTGGGCATTGGTGAGCGCAGCAAAACGGTTCGCGTTCATGGTTTAACCTACTTGATCAAACGCCTTGAGAGCGAGCACAACTTACTGATTGTAGATGACGTGCATGACAGTGGTTTAAGTATCGAGCAAACCATTGTTGAGCTGAAAAAAGCGTGTAAGAAAAACACCCCGCAAATTCGCGTGGCTACGCCTTACTATAAGCCCAAGAACAACAAGACCGATCGCGTACCAGATTACTACGTTCATGAAACGGACGAATGGCTTGTATTCCCTCACGAAATTGATGGTCTAACCACTGACGAGTTGCGTGCTAATCGCCCAGAGCTTTCGCACATTGCCGATAAGATTGATGAGATTAAAAATAAGTAACCATTGCTTTAAATCTTAAGATCAAAAAAAGAGCGCTAGGCGCTCTTTTTTTATGGCAGTGAAGTGCTCGCATCTGTGACAGTCAGCTTGCCTTCATGGTTTGATAGCGTATCTGTATCCGCCTCAGGGGAAACCATCGCAATCACCGTCCAGCCCGGTTTTGCCACGGTATTTTTTTGTGCGGTAAACACATGGCAGTAATTGTTTTCATCAATCGCAAACAAGGGTAATGCACGGGAACCGTATTGCTCTAAGTAATGCTCAAAAGTAAAGTTATCGGTTAACTGGGTTTTTTTCACAAGCGCTTTTTTCGCCCGCAAGCTGGCCAGTTTAGAATAACTCATGCCCTCGCCAAATAAACCTAGGGTATCTGTATAGCTGCCAGAAGATTGATGGCTGGCACGCAAGTCATTCTCGTGACCAAGACCAAAAACCTTGTCTTTACCGAACCAATCTAAAAAGTGCATGCTCACCATAGGGTTAAGTTGCTTGTACGGGGATAAAATCAATAAGCGCCCAATGCCCGATAAATCCACATGATGGGTGGCATGCTCTGACGCAGGGTTGCCAAAATACACGGGTAAGCCTTCCATACGCGCTTGGCTTAAGTTCTCCCAGTTGGTATCCGCAATGCGTACTTTGACGTTTTGCTCCATTAACATTTTAGCGATGGCTCGAGCGGTGTCGTTAGCGCCAAAAATTAAGAAGCCTTGCGCTGGGGGCTCTTGCAAGCCTAAACCCACGGCGAGAAATTTAGCGGTTAAACTTTGCAGCACCACTGTGGTGATTATTACCATGAACACCATGGGCACTAAAATATCCGCCCCTTGCCAGCCTGCGTTTTCAAGTTTTAATGCAAATAACGCCGATACTGCGGCTGCCACAATACCGCGTGGTGCAATCCACGACAGCAGGGCTTTTTCTTTCCAATTTAAATCCAGTTTGTAAGAAGAAAGTAATACCGCTAAAGGCCGGGCGATCAATAAAATGACCAATAATAAAAACACCATGGGCAAACCCAGGGTCACAAAGTGAGATAAATCCAAACGCGCAGCCAGAATAATAAACAAGGCGGAAATCAAGAGTACGCTTAACGATTCTTTAAATTCTAAAATGCCATCGATGTCTATTTTTCGGCTATTGGCCATGACCATCCCCATGATGGTTACGGTTAATAAGCCAGACTCATGTTGTATGAAATTCGACATGGCATAGATACCCAGCATAAAAGTAAGCGTGGCGGGGTTTTGTAAATAATGAGGCAGCCAGTTACGGTTTAGCGTTTCAATTAATAATTTGGCGGCCGCCCAACCAAAGCCAAAACCCACAAATAAGGTGATCCCAAACGCTTCCATGGCATGAATCAATGCAGTATCACGACTTGAAATAATAAATTCGTAAACCAGTACCGCAAGCAAGGCCCCAATGGGATCAATGATGATGCCTTCCCAGCGTAAAATATT
>Ga0115005_10000118_pt1 | contig 54837 bp, 50 predicted proteins | sample ArcOceMetagenome_FD_87163 | JGI IMG/M metagenome (GOLD analysis project Ga0115005, IMG submission 87163) | Marine eukaryotic phytoplankton communities from Arctic Ocean - Arctic Ocean - Greenland ARC118M Metagenome | ecosystem: Environmental > Aquatic > Marine > Oceanic | place: Arctic Ocean... | reverse complement strand
TACTAAAGTTATACTATCTTTTTTATAAGTTATTTCGCTAATAATGAGGTTAATTAGCTAATTTGATTTTTAGAGGCTATTACCCCTCAATATGGCATGTAATTCTGCCATATTTACAAAACTATTTTGGTATATCGCTGTCGCTATCTTTTTCAGTAGCAGCAGGTACATCATTATTTTCTATCGATATTGGCTCAATACTTTCAGTAGGTATTGAAGAATCTCCTGGAATAGTTTGTTCAACTGGAGTATTTAAGTCGTTCCATTCATCAGTCGACTTAATTCTATTCGCTGTTAAGTTACCTAACACTAAACTGATAACAAAGAAAGCAATCGCTAACCATGTAGTCGCTTTTGTTAAAAAGTTACCTGAACCACTTGAACCGAATATTGTTGCTGATGAACCAGCACCAAAAGATGCCCCCATATCTGCGCCTTTACCCTGTTGGATTAAGACTAAACCAATTAAACTAATTGAAACTAATAAATAAGCGATAATTAACGATTGATACAACATTTTAAGATCCTTTGGCTGACGAGCAAATTATTTTAAATTCGTCGACTTTTAAACTAGCACCACCGATAAGACCACCGTCAATATCAGCTTGTGCAAATAATTCTTCACAGTTAGCAGCATTTACGCTGCCACCGTATAATAATGACACTTTATTCGCGATAATTTTATCAGCATTTGCTAAAAATTGTCGAATAAATAAGTGTGTAGCTTGTGCCATTTCTGGTGATGCTGTTTTTCCGGTGCCAATGGCCCAAACAGGCTCATAAGCTATAACAACATCATTAAATTTTTCTATACCTATCAAATCAATTACTGGCTGCAATTGCGAAGCTAATATTATATCAGTTTGTTCAGCTGTTCTTTCTTCCTCACTTTCACCGATACACAAAATAGGTGTTAAACCTGCGTTAAGCACAGATTTAACTTTATGAGCAACTTGCGTACTTGTTTCTTTGTAAAGGCTTCTACGTTCAGAATGCCCTACAATAACATAGTTTACAGAAACTTCATTGAGCATATCTGTTGATATTTCACCAGTGTATGCCCCGCTTTTATGTTCACTTACATTTTGTGCACCCAAATGAATATGAGGTTGCAAATGTTCGTTTTCAGCACAGATTGAAAATGCCGATAAATAAGGAGAAGCAGGACAAACAACAACGTCAACATTTTCAGCTAGTTTGACACTATTTAATCCTGAAATCATTTCTTTTATAAGCGACAAACTGCCATTCATTTTCCAGTTTGCTGCTACTATTGCTTGTCTTTTCATTTATCTTTCCTAATTAAAGCGGCGAGATATTAACTAACCTGCGAACAAGATACAAGTGTTTACCTTAATATCTTGTTCATTTGCTTATTATTCAACCGTCTTACTGATATTTTGCTTAGCAAGCAGCTTTTACTGCATCTGCTATTACATTGGCTAACTCGGTAACTTCTGTCAGTTCAGGTCCTTCAACCATGACACGGATCAAAGGCTCTGTACCCGATTTACGTAATAACACTCTGCCACGTCCTGATAGTTTTTCATTAACGGTATGAACAGCAGCGGCTACATTTTGAGCTGACAAAGGGTCATTATTGCCTGAAAATCTAACGTTTACTAAGACCTGCGGTAATTTTGTCATGCCTTGACGGAGTTCATGCAACGACTTATCACCACTACAAATAGCGGTTAATACATTTAAAGCCGCAATAATACCATCGCCCGTAGATGTATGTTTTAAGTTAATAACGTGCCCGGAGTTTTCCGCTCCAAGTTGCCAGCCATTACTATTCAGCATTTCCATAACATAACGGTCGCCAACCTTACTTCTAGCAAAAGGAATACCCATGTCTGCTAGTGCTATTTCAAGCCCCATATTACTCATAAGTGTTCCGACAACACCTCCTCGCATAGTACCACTTTGTAAATCGTTTGCAGCGATTACATAGACACATTCATCACCGTCAAGAATATATCCGGTGTGGTCTACCATCATCAAACGGTCTCCATCACCATCAAGCGCGATACCTAAGTCAGCTTTGTGTTCAACAACAGCCTTACTAATAGCATCCATTGATGTTGCACCACATTCGTCATTTATATTGGTACCATTAGGCGACGTGCCTATTTCAATAACTTCAGCGCCTAATTCACGAAATACATTCGGTGCGATGTGATATGTTGCTCCATGAGCACAATCAACTACAATTTTGAAACCATTTAATGAATATTGACTTGGAAAGTTACTTTTACAAAATTCAATATAGCGACCTGCAGCATCATCAATACGTGTTGCTTTACCTAATTTGGCAGACTCAACACAACCCATTTCTTTATCTAGCTCAGCTTCAATAGCAAGCTCAACAGCATCAGGTAATTTTTCACCATTTTGTGAAAAGAACTTGATACCGTTATCGTAAAATGGATTATGTGAAGCACTGATCACAATACCGGCTTCTGCACGAAAAGTTTTGGTGAGATAAGCAATACCAGGAGTTGGCATGGGTCCTAATAACCCTATATCAATACCCGCAGCAGAAAAACCAGCTTCTAAAGCTGATTCAAGCATATAGCCAGAAATACGAGTATCTTTACCAATAAGTACTTTTTTCGTGCCTTGTGCAGCTAGTACTCGACCAGCAGCGTAGCCTAACTTCATGACGAACCCTGCAGTAATAGGATATTGCCCTACAAGGCCTCGTATACCATCAGTTCCAAAATACCTTCTTTCTGACATTTTATTTGTCCTTTATATATTTATATTTTTTAATGTAATTGATAATTATTTATTTACAATCGTTGCTTGTAGTATTTTTAATGTATCCACGGTTTCTTTAACGTCGTGAACACGAATAATTTTTGCACCCTGTTGGGCAGCAATCATAGCTGTAGCTAAACTACCCGCTAAGCGATCAGTAACCTCTCTATTGAGAAGATTACCAATCATCGACTTTCTCGATAATCCTGCCAACAAAGGAAGGTTTAATGAATGAAATTTCGAGATATTGGCTAATAAACAGTAATTTTGTTCTAACGATTTTCCAAAACCAAAACCTGGATCTAAAATTAGTCTTGACCTGTTAATACCCGCTTGTTTGCAAGTCAATATACGTGCTTCAAAAAAACCACAAATATCGCTAATTAAATTTTCATAATATGGCTCATGTTGCATCGTTCTGGGTAAACCTTTCATGTGCATCAAACAAATAGCTACACTTTGATCTTGAGCTAACACATGTAAACAATCATTATTTTGTAACGCTCTGACATCATTAATAATTCCTGCACCATGAGTAATCGCTTCAGACATGACTACAGCTTTACTTGTATCAATTGACACTATGATATCAAATCGTTTTTTAATCGCTTTTAATACAGGAATAACGCGTTCTAATTCATCTTTTTCGGACACGTCTTGGGCACCAGGTCTTGTAGACTCTCCGCCGATGTCAATAATACTCGCACCAGCGAAAATCATTTTTTCAACTTGATCTAATGCGACATCAATTCGAGAGAATTTTCCACCATCAGAAAAGGAATCGGGGGTAACATTTAGAATGCCCATTACTTGAGGCATTTCTATGTTTAGGGAATGTTTACTGCAAGTTAGATATTTCAAAAAAATTATACTCGTTATTTTTCTTATACTGCACATATAATTATTTTATAAAAATTAACTTTAAAAGAAAAATTTAAATTAACTTTTATAAAATAAAGCCCCGATGAACGAGGCTTTAATCAAGAGTAATTACTCGGCTGGAACATCGCTAGGTTTATCTAAATCTGGCGTTATTTCCTTTTTATCGACCGTATCTTCTTTACTATTAGAAGAAGCGTTGCTATCTGCTTTAGGAGGTTTTGTTGAATCTGAGTGATTATCCCACTCAGCCATTGGAGCACGAACCTCTCTACGTTCCATTAGGTCATCAATTTGTCTAGCATCGATTGTTTCATAATGCATTAAGGCCTCTTTCATCGACTCTAAAATGTCACGATTCTCGTTTAATATTTTTTCTGCACGTTGATAATTACGGTCAACAAATGCTTTTATTTCAATATCAATAGCTTGCGCGGTATCATCAGACATATTTAACGATTTAGATGATGAACGGCCTAGGAATACTTCACCTTCTTCTTCAGCAAATAACATAGGACCCAATTTTTGTGAAAAGCCCCACTGAGTCACCATTTTACGGGCCAGCTGTGTAGCACGCTCAATATCGTTAGAAGCACCCGTCGAAACTTTTTCAAAACCGTAAATCATTTCTTCGGCAATACGTCCACCATAGAGCGATGATATATTACTTTCTAAATGTTGTTTACTGTGGCTGAATCGATCTTGCTCCGGTAAATACATAGTTACACCTAAAGCACGGCCTCTTGGAATAATACTGACTTTATAAACCGGGTCATGATCTGGCACTAAACGACCAACTATGGCATGTCCTGCTTCATGGTAAGCTGTCATTGCTTTTTCTGCTTCGCTCATTACCATCGAACGACGTTCAGCACCCATTAAGATTTTGTCTTTCGCTTTTTCAAATTCGTCCATCGATACCGTCCGACGGGCAGAACGTGCAGCGAATAATGCAGCTTCATTCACTAGGTTAGCTAAATCGGCACCAGACATACCCGGTGTACCTCTAGCTATAACCGATGCTTTAACATCTTCACCTAATGGAACTTTACGCATATGAACTTTTAAAATTTGTTCGCGACCACGAATATCAGGAAGACCAACAGTAACCTGACGGTCAAAACGGCCAGGACGTAATAATGCAGGGTCTAATACATCAGGACGGTTAGTTGCGGCAATAACGATAACCCCCTCGTTACCTTCGAAACCATCCATCTCAACGAGCATTTGGTTTAATGTTTGTTCACGTTCATCGTGACCACCACCCATACCTGCGCCACGTTGGCGACCTACTGCGTCAATCTCATCTATAAAAATAATACATGGCGCTGATTTTTTTGCTTGCTCGAACATATCACGCACACGAGATGCACCGACACCAACAAACATTTCGACAAAGTCAGAACCTGAAATAGTAAAGAATGGAACTTTAGCTTCACCAGCAATTGCTTTTGCAAGTAAAGTTTTACCTGTGCCTGGTTGACCAACTAATAAAACACCAGATGGTATACGACCACCGAGTTTCTGAAATTTGGTAGGCTCTTTTAAATAATCAACAAGCTCTGAAACTTCTTCTTTTGCTTCGTCACAACCGGCGACATCGGCAAAAGTCGTTTTTATTTGGTCTTCGCTTAGTAACTTAGCTTTCGACTTCCCAAAAGACATTGCTCCTTTACCGCCCCCCCCTTGCATTTGACGCATGAAGAATATCCAAACGCCAATAAGCAAAATCATTGGAAACCAAGAGATAAAAATTGTAGTTAGGAAGCTTGTTTCTTCAGGTAATTCTCCAGAAGCATTAACGCCTTGTTTAACTAAGTCATTAATTAAATCGCTATCAAAACCACCGGGGATAACAGTAATAAATGCTTCACCGCTTCTCTTTGTGCCTTTTATAACGCCATCTCTGCCAACAACAGCATCACGAATTTGTCCCTGACGGACATCTTTAATGAACGAGGTATAATTAACGGGTTGATCCGTACTAGAACTTGGGGTGAATCCTTGGAATACCGACATTAATACAACCGCTATTACCAACCATAAAATAAGATTTTTCGCCATATCACTCAACTTAATGACCTCTTGTAACTATAAATGAACTTTCGCTTAACCATTAACTAGCACAGATAAATGGCTAGTTCTGAAATCAGCTTAAAACTTTAAACTGATGAGTCGTAATTTACTATAATTTAACGCTCGGAGCTATTTAAATCCGGTAGCTACCAAATATACTTCTCGTGAACGTGCACGTGATGAATCTGGTTTACGGGTTTTAACGGTTTTAAATGCACTTCGTAAATCTTGTATAAACTGCTCAAAACCTACTCCTTGAAATACTTTAACAACAAATGCACCATTCTTCTTTAACACTTGATTACACATATCTAATGCTAACTCGACAAGATACATACTTCTTGCTGCGTCTGCCCCATCATTACCAGTAAAGTTTGCTGCCATATCAGACATAACAACATCAATGTTTTTTCCATCGATACGTGATAATAATGTTTCAAGCACAGGTTCTTCTCTAAAATCTCCTTGCAGAAAATCAACCCCTGCAATCGGATCCATTGAAAGAATGTCACAAGCAATGATTTGACCATTATCGCCAACGGCTTTAACAGCATATTCAGACCAACCGCCAGGTGCAGCGCCTAAGTCGACTACTTTCATCCCTCTTTTAATCAACTTATCTTTTTGGTTTATTTCTTCAATTTTAAAATAAGCTCTAGAACGAACTCCAAGTTTTTGAGCCTTTTTTACGTATTCATCATCGAAATGCTCTTGCATCCAACGGGTACTACTATTACTTAATTTCTTTTTACTCATTAATTTAACTTAATTAATTTGTTAATAATGCAAAACGATTTAACGTTTTATTAGTATTACAGACTAGATGGAGGTAAAATAGTATTAATTCAAGCTAACTTGTAACGAAAATTGTTAATGAGCCTAAATAAAAAACAAATACAGTATTTAAAAGGTCTTGCGCATCCATTAAAACCAGTGGTTTTATTGGGTAACAACGGCTTAACAGAGGCAGTAGTTGCCGAAATTGATTATTCTTTAAATCATCATGAATTAATTAAAATCAAAATACCTACAGATGATCGTGAAAATAAAGCCTTAATTATTGAAGCTATATGCCGTGAAACTTCGTCGATCAAAATTCAAGTGATTGGTAAAACATTAGTTATTTATCGTCAATCCCCTGAGAAGAAAATAAGAGTTCCAAAGATATAACTTAGACAATCTTATTTAAAAGAGCTTCGGCTCTTTTTTTATGCCTAAAATTTACTTTTATGAAGTTAAGCAGGTCAATTCATGCTCTATATTATTGCTTTCTACATTAGTATGTACTAATATAAGATTAATTAAATACAGGAGAATAAAAATGACTATTAATGAATATTTACGTTTAATCGCAGGCACTATGGTTTTACTTTCAGTTCTTTTAGCTCAGCTAGTTTCCCCACAATGGTTTTGGCTTACTGTTTTTATTGGGGTTAACCTTTTACAGTCTTCTTTTACAAAATGGTGTCCGATGATCACTCTTTTACAAAAGCTTAAAGTTAAGGGGTAAATATTATTAAAGTGATACCTGAATTTATGTCTGAAGTAAGACAAATAATCCAGACAAGATCAGTAAAAGATTTATCTCTATTTGCTCCGAAACAAAGTTAACTAAAGCATATGTTTTTTAACCTACAAAAAAGGGCTAGATAATATTAATTATCTAGCCCTTTTTTAGATATTTAAATGAAATTATATAGTCATCTTGGTTTTATTGAGTACAAGAATTTTCTTGCCAATGCCATTAACATTTAGCAAGTCTTCGACCGAAATAAATTTTCCGTTTATATCTCTATATTTAATAATAGCTTCTGCTTTTTTCATACCCACTCCCTTTAATAAAGATAGTGTTTTAATGTCAGCGCTGTTGATATCAATGTATTTATTAGCTTCGGAAGTACTTAAACTGATTTCATTACTCTTAGTATTTTCAGCAGAGCTTAATGAAGAAAATATAAGAATTAGGCAAGTAAATAATATTTTTGAAATTTTGATCATGATCATTTCCTTTTAATGTAATTTCCATTACGCCTGACAAGTAATAAAATGTTAATATTTTATTACTTAGGCGTTAATAGTTTTAGGATAAGATCTTCTGTTTGTCAATTACTAGCCGTTAATTAAATTATTTTTGCTAACTTTAATTAAGCGATAAATTAATTGACTGCAGAACAAGCTGTGGATTTTCTGCTTTTGTAATAGGTCTTCCAATCACTAGATAATCAACTCCTACAGTCATTGCTTGCTCGGGTGTCATAATACGCTTTTGATCATTATTTTCAGCTCCAACAGGTCTTATTCCAGGTGTGATGAGTTTAAAATCTTTACCTAAATTTGCTTTTAGACTTTCGGCTTCCCATGCTGAGCAAACGACACCATCTAAACCAGCGTCTTTTGTTAACTTAGCTAATGCCATCACTTGTTCCGCAGGAGATTTGGTAATACCTAAACCTAATAGGTCATCTTCACCCATACTTGTTAGCACAGTTACAGCAATGAGTAGTGGCGCTTTATCACCATACTTTTCTAATGCTTGTTTGGCTTTAATCATCATTTCACTACCACCACTGGCATGAACGTTAACCATCCAAACACCAAGCTCTGCTGCGGCAGTAACCGCTTTAGCAACTGTATTTGGAATATCATGAAATTTTAAGTCTAAAAATACATCAAAGCCACGACTCGTTAGTTCCTTAACAAATTCAGGACCAAAATAAGTAAACATTTCTTTGCCTACTTTTAAACGACAATCATTTGGCTGAATTTTATCAACAAATGCTAAGGCATCATCTTTATTATCAAAATCGAGGGCAACAACTATTTTTGCATCATTCATATTTTATCCTTAATTCTCTAATTCTCTAATTCTCTAATTTATTATTCAAAGCAGTAATGTTCAATAGCTAAGTCAGACGAAATGAATACAAAGACAACGCACTGAATTGATGTTAATCAATGCGCACATCTGACGCAGAAGTCGTTTTTCTGATAACAATATTGATTATTACTCACCTTCTAGACCACGCACTGGTTTAAGTTGTTCCCAATCATGACATGAAGGGCAAGCCCAATAATGTTTACTACTGTTAAAGCCACAAGTTCTACAACTGTATCGGGGCTTCAAATTTAAATAAGCAGCGATCAATTCTTTGATCATATCTAAGTTTTCAGTATTATCTTGTTCTGTAGAATTTTGCATTTGCATTTTTATAAAATGCTTAAACCCTTTTATTGTTGGACGTTTTTTTAATGCTAATAAAATAAACTCTTTAGATTTTTCTTTGCCAAACTTTATTTCTATATGACTTAAATATTTTATTAATGCGCTAGAACCACCCGTTTCATCATAAACTTTTTTAATAAATTTGAAGTACTCATCTTCTGCATCAAGTTGACTGTAACAATGATGCATATTATCAATCACATCAGGAAAAAATTCTTTATCTTGATGGTAAATGTCTTGATAACATCGACAAGCTTCATTGTATTGTTGATGATTTTCATAGATTTGAGCTTGTAACCAATTTGCTCGGCAAGAGTTAGCATCATAAGTTAGTGCTAATTCAAGCAATTCTATCACCTCAATGAAGTTATCTTCTTCTAATGCTCTTGTTGCTAATTCACAATAAAAATTAGCTAAATTATGTAAGAGTTTTTTATCTTTAGTATTAAAAATAGCCTTTCTATGGCTGATCCCTTTTGACCAATCTTTTGTTGATTGATAAATTCTCATTAAATAATCAAGGGATTTTAGACCATAATGTTTAGATTTGAGTAATTTTTCAAACATAGCTTCGGCGCGATCATATAGACCGGCACTAAAAAAGTCTTTACCCAGTTCATAAGCGGCTTGTTGTTTATCTTTTGAAGGTAAGTGCTTCTGCCTAACTAAGTGTTCATGTACCTTTAAGGCCCTATCAAGCTCGCCACGTCGACGAAATAGATTGGCCATAGCAAAGTGGGCCTCAACGGTATCATCTTCAACTTTAAGCGCTTCGAGTAAATAGTCGATAGCTTTATCTTGCTGGTTTGATAATAAGTAATTTAAACCCGTTGAATATTTTATCGATAAAGCTTGTTTCGCAGAGTGGTCATTTTGCTTAACACTATTGCGTCCCATGAACCAGCCATAGCCCATTGCAACAGGGAGTAATAAAAACAATAGTTCTAACATAGAAATTTACACTGATTCTTTAGAGGGTTGATTTTTAGGTTTTATCATACGAATAAATTTCCATAATAACGAAAATAGTAATCCAAGGAAAAAGCCTAAAGTGGTGAACAAACTTACCGCTGCAGCAACTGATAATTCACTTTTTGCGATGAGATAATTCAAAGTAAATATTTGCTCATTCTGGCTTCCAAAAACAAAAGCTATAGATAATAAAATGAGAAAGACAAAAGCTGTAATATAAATACGCACAATAAGTTACCTATATCAAAAATTAAATTAAAAAAAACGGCATGCCATTATAGCATGCCGTTTTGTAAATAATTTATCAATTACGCTATTGAAAGGTTTACTCTTTCGCGTAATTCTTTTCCAGGTTTAAAATGAGGAACGTATTTACCTGCTAACTCAACTGATTCGCCAGTTTTAGGGTTACGCCCAACACGGGGAGCACGAAAATGTAATGAAAAACTACCAAAACCACGAATTTCTATACGCTCACCTTTAGACAAGGTTTGCGCCATCATTTCTAAGATTTCTTTAATGGATTGTTCAACATCTTTCGCTGATAAATGACTTAATTTATCCGCTAATCTTTCAATAAGTTCAGATTTGGTCATTTGACCTCCAGTGTTCACTAGTTTTAAGCAAATATTACTCTGCACTAATGGATTTTAAACAAAGAGAAGCGTTATATTTCAAACACTTCTCACCTGCAAGTGACTAAATTAGTTTTTAGCGTTTTTAAACGCTGCAGCCATTGCACTTAAACCAGTTTCTTCAACTTGGTTTAGGTTATCCATAGCTTCGCGTTCTTCTGCTTGGTCTTTAGCTTTGATTGATAAGCTGATAGCACGGTTCTTACGATCCACACCCATAAACTTAGTTTCAACACTATCACCAACAGATAATTCAGTAGACGCATCTTCAATACGCTCACTTGAAATATCAGATACACGTAAGTATCCTTCAACGCCTTCAGCTAATTCAATTTTAGCGCCTTTAGCATCTACTTCGATAACCTTACCTGTAACAATAGCACCTTTCTTAGTATCTGCAAGGTACTGATTAAACGGATCATCTTCAGTTTGTTTAACACCTAAAGAAATACGTTCACGCTCAGGGTCAACTTGTAGTACTACAGCTGAGATTTCATCACCTTTCTTGTATTCACGAACAGCTTCTTCACCGCCAGCCCATGAAATATCAGATAAGTGAACAAGACCATCAATGCCGCCGTCAAGACCAATAAAGATACCAAAGTCAGTAATTGACTTGATCTTACCTGATACTTTGTCGCCTTTGTTGAAGTTCTTAGCGAACTCTTCCCAAGGGTTAGCGATACACTGCTTAAGGCCTAGAGAAATACGACGACGTTCTTCGTCAATTTCTAGTACCATAACTTCAACAGTGTCACCTAAGTTAACAACTTTAGATGGGTGAATGTTCTTGTTAGTCCAATCCATTTCAGAAACGTGAACTAAACCTTCAACGCCTTCTTGGATTTCAACGAAACAACCGTAGTCAGTTAAGTTAGTTACACGACCAGAAAGCTTAGCGCCTTCAGGGTAACGCTTAGCAATTGCTACCCATGGATCTTCGCCTAACTGCTTCATACCTAAAGATACACGAGTACGTTCGCGATCGAATTTAAGTACTTTAACTTGGATTTCGTCACCAACATTTACGATTTCACTTGGGTGCTTAACGCGTTTCCAAGCCATATCTGTAATGTGTAGTAAACCATCAATGCCGCCTAAATCTACGAATGCGCCGTAGTCAGTAAGGTTCTTAACGATACCTTTAACTTCTAGGCCTTCAGCTAATGATTCTAACAATGCATCGCGTTCTACGCTGCTTTCAGATTCGATAACGGCACGACGAGAAACAACAACGTTATTACGCTTTTGATCAAGCTTAATAACTTTAAATTCTAATTCTTTGCCTTCAAGGTGAGTTGTATCGCGAATTGGGCGAACATCTACTAATGAACCCGGTAAGAAAGCACGAATATCGCTAACTTCAACCGTGAAACCACCTTTAACTTTACCGTTGATAACACCGATAACAGTTTCTTTTTCTTCATATGCTTTCTCAAGCACTTGCCATGCTTCGTGACGCTTAGCATCATCGCGAGAAAGAATAGTTTCACCGAAACCATCATCTGTTGCTTTAAGAGAAACGTCAATTTCATCGCCAACATTAACTTCAACTTCACCTGAGTTGTTTTTAAATTGGTTAATGTCAATAACACTTTCAGACTTAAGGCCAGCATCGACAATTACATTGTCTTTGTTAATGGCTACGATAGTACCCTTGATGATTGAACCAGGGCGTGTTTCGATTTCTTTTAAACTTTCTTCAAAAAGTTGCGCAAAATTTTCAGTCATAATAATTATATGAACTCAGTTTTTTAATCCAATTAACATACATGTTTCATGGGGTTATTAATAAAACCTAATGCATCCTTACGTTAGGTTGATTTTGAAGCAAGATTGCTTCGTTTACGTTAATTTGCCATTGGCAAATGTTAAAATTTTAGCAACCACTTCATCAATAGAAAGGTCAGTAGAATCAACGATTAACGCTCCTTCTGCAGGGATAAGTGGAGCGACCGTACGGGTCTGATCTCGCTCATCACGCTGACGTATGTCATCCAAAAGGCGCCCGATTTTAACATCAAAACCATTTTGTTTCAACTGATTAAATCGTCGTTGTGCACGTTCTTCTGCTGATGCGGTTAAAAACACTTTAACTGGGGCGTCTACAAATACGATTGTACCCATGTCTCTACCGTCAGCAACAAGCCCTGGTGCGACTTTAAATGCGCGTTGACGGCGTAAAAGTGCTTCACGAACACGAGGGTAAGCAGCTATTTTCGATGCAATAGCGCCGACTTCTTCAGTTCGGATACTTCGGCTTACATCTTCGCCTTCTAAAATCACTTTACCTTGACCTTCACTTGTTATTTCAAATTGCACATCTAAGTGAGCGGCAATAGGGATTAGGGGCTCTTCTTCTTCAATAGATAATTGATGATGCAATGTTGCTACTGCAAGAACACGATAAATAGCTCCGCTGTCAAGTAAGTGCCAACCAAGTTGCTCTGCAACTAAACGTGCGGCTGTGCCCTTACCTGCACCACTAGGTCCATCTATAGTTATTATCGGTATTTGTTGTATCATATATATATCTCAACTAAAGGAAGTTAAAACTAATTAAGTGACTTAATCTACGCTTGATTTAGTGTTAATCCTACTTGGTTTGCTAACGTGACAAAATTAGGGAACGATGTCGCTACATTGTCACACTCTAAAATTTTAATTTCGCCAGAAGCTCTTAATGAGCTAATAGCAAAAGACATAGCAATACGGTGATCATCATGACTATGAATAGTGCCTGATGTTAATTGCCCGCCAATAATATCTATACCGTCGTCAAAAACAGTACAATCAATACCTAATTCTTTTAAGCCATCAGCCATTGCTTGGATCCGATCACTTTCTTTTACTCTTAATTCTTCTGCACCACGTAAACGTGTTGTACCTTTTGCACAAGCAGCGGCAATGAATATAGCGGGAAATTCGTCAATAGCTAGTGGAACATCACGTTCATCAACATCAATTCCCTTCAGTTGAGATGATTTAACGACTACATCTGCAACTGGCTCTCCGCCAGCCATACGTTCGTTAATAATAGTCAAATCGCCATTCATTTGTTGCAAAATGTTAATAGACCCAATACGTGTTGGATTCATACCGACGTTACGAATAATTAACTCACCTTCTTTGGCAATTAAACCTGCTACCATGAAAAATGTGGCTGATGAAATATCACCGGGTACTTGAATATCGCATGCTGTTAGTTTATGGCCACCTTCAATGGATACTTTTTTCCCAATGGGTGTATCTTCAACCGTTACGGGGTAACCAAAAGCAGTTAACATACGTTCGGTGTGATCACGAGTAATGCCTGGCTCAGTAACTGAAGTAACACCGTTGGCGTACATTCCGGCAAGTAAGACACAAGATTTAACCTGTGCACTTGCCATAGGTAAGTCGTAATGAATAGCTTTTAAGGATTCACCGTCTTGAACACCTTGACAAATTACCGGTGGTGTACCGTTTTTAGCCGCAGAAATATTTGCGCCCATTAACTTTAAGGGGTCAACAACTCGGGCCATAGGACGTTTATTAAGTGAGCTGTCTCCAGCCATTTCTGAGCTAAACTTCTGCCCTACAAGTAATCCAGACATTAACCTAATAGTCGTCCCTGAATTGCCAATATTTAATGCGTCTGTTGGTGCATTTAAACCAAATAAACCTTTTCCATGAATAACAACATTTTGTTCTTCATCTGGACCTTCTATTTGTATGCCCATCGCTTTGAACGCATTCATTGTTGCTAAACAATCATCCCCAGGTAAGAAACCTGAAACGTGCGTGGTACCTTCAGCTAAAGAGCCAAACATAATAGAACGATGCGAACATGACTTGTCACCCGGTACAATGATATCTCCAGATACTTTTCTGGCAAGGCCTGTGGTAATAGTTAATGTTTTCTGTGCGTCTGACATTTTTATTCCAATACAATAATTTATGTTTTATCAATGATTTTTTCGTATCACTTTTGATAAATCGATAATGTTTATTTAGTTGTTTTACGTATAAACAACCTACTTTTAATTAGATATAACGAGACCTAATTATTACTTGGTATTTGTGGCAGAAAATTCTTTCATAAAAGAAACAAGCGCTTGTATACCAGCTAAAGGCATAGCGTTATATATACTTGCGCGCATGCCGCCAACAATTCTATGCCCTTTTAATGCCATTAAGCCTTGCGCTTCTGCTTGCTTTAAAAACTCAGCATTGAGCGTTTCATCCGTTAACCAAAATGGTACGTTCATTAAGCTGCGAAATTCTGACTCTATATGATTTTGATAAAAGGCACTTTCATCAATATAGCCATATAAAAGCTCAGCTTTTTTTTTGTTTATTTTTGCAATACCTGCAACACCACCGGCGTCTTTCAACCACTCAAAAACCAAACCGGCTAAATACCAAGCATAAGTTGGCGGTGTATTATACATAGAATCATTCTGAGCTAATACTTGATAATTCATAATTGATGGTGTTGCCAATTGTGCATTACCTAATAAATCATTGCGAACAATTACAATAGTTAACCCAGATGGACCAATATTCTTTTGTGCTCCAGCATAAATAAGCCCAAATTTTGCAACTTCTATTTCATGAGATAAAATAGTTGAGGACATATCAGCAACGAGAGGCACACCATTGGTTTCTGGGATATCAAACATTTCGATACCGTCAACTGTTTCATTTGGACAATAATGGACAAAGGCAGCATCGGGGTTTAAACCCCATTCTTGACTAGATAAAACATGTGTTTCACCTGCAACTTTAGTAACGACATCTATACGTTTGATTTCACCATAGTGCTCAGCTTCAGTTGCTGCAGCTTTCGACCAAGAACCAGAAATAATATAATCCGCGGTCTTGCCCTCAGATAATAAATTCAAAGGCACAGCAGAAAATTGACCTCGACCTCCACCATGACAAAACAATACACTGTAATTATCAGGTATCGCCATTAAGTCACGTAAATCAGCTTCTGCTTTTGCTGCGACGGTCATAAACTCTTTACTGCGGTGACTTAGTTCCATGACTGAGCTACCCGTACCTTGCCAGTTTATAAATTCTGTTTGTGCTTTTTTCATTACCTCAACAGGTAACATGGCAGGACCAGCACAAAAGTTAAATATTTGAGACATATAACACAACACCCTTTATCAAAATTTCAAAACGCTTATCGATGCACTTATTTTATATATTACTTATGTAAATCAGTCTAATTTATACAGAAAGTTTTTAAGCTTTATCACATTTTTATACATTTTATTTTCGCTAACATGATACAAAATACTTTTGCCTCAAACATAAAAAAGGCGGTTATTAACCGCCCTTTTCATTTAGTTTCTAGCGGTAACTATTCGTTATCACCTTCACTGAGCGTTTCATTATCTGTCGGTACTTCTGAGGAAGTACTTTCAGTTTCTGATGATTCTATTGACTCTCCAGAAGTTTCCTCTGTTCCTTCAGGAACATCCTCTTCTTCGATTTCATCAATACGCTGCAATGCAACAACATGTTCATCTTCTACTGTTCTAATAATTCGAACACCTTGCGTATTACGACCAATAACACTCACTTCTTTGACACGTGTACGTACCAATGTGCCGTTGTCAGTAATAAGCATTATTTCATCTAAATCTTCAACTTGAACAGCACCAACAACAGGGCCATTTCGGTCACTCACTTTAATAGAGACCACACCTTTAGTCGCACGACTTTTCGCAGGATATTCAGTTAATGCTGTTCGTTTACCAAAACCATTCTCAGTAATTGTTAAGATTGGCCCATCGTTTTGAGGCACAATAAGTGAAACAACTTTTTGATCACCTTCTAACTTAATACCACGAACACCAGTACCGGTTCGGCCGATAGGTTTTAATGCCCAACGTTCTTCACCAGTTTCTTCATCTAACTTGATTGCACCCGTTTCGCTATCACGAAGTTTTTCATTAAAACGAACAACTTTACCCGCATCAGAGAACAACATAATGTCGTTATAACCATCGGTAATAGCAACACCTATTAAGGTATCGTCATCACGTAAATTAAGTGCAATTATGCCGTTGGCACGCTGGTTTTTATAAGCCGTTAGTGCTGTTTTCTTCACAGTACCTGATGCAGTTGCCATGATAATAAACTTATCTTCTTCGTATTCACGTACCGGTAAGATTGCCGTAATACGCTCACCTGCTTCAAGAGGGAGTATATTAACAATTGGACGACCACGAGCAGTACGACTTGCTAATGGTAATTGGAATACTTTCAACCAGTAAAGTTTACCGCGATCTGAGAAACATAAAATAGTATCGTGGGTATTAGCAATTAACAGACGTTCGATGAAGTCTTCTTCTTTCATCTTAGTTGCTGCTTTACCTTTACCGCCACGACGTTGTGCTTGGTAATCACTTAATACTTGGTATTTAACATAACCTTCATGTGACAAGGTAACGACTACGTCTTCTTCTGTAATCAAATCTTCCATTGATAAGTCATGCGAAGCATTGGTGATTTCAGTACGACGTTCATCCCCAAACTCATCACGGATAGCTTCTAACTCTTCACGAATAATTTCCATTAAACGTTCAGGTGAACCTAATATGTGTAATAGCTCAGCAATAATATCTAATAATGCTTTGTATTCCGATAAGATTTTTTCGTGTTCTAGGCCCGTTAACTTGTGTAAACGAAGATCTAATATTGCTTGTGCTTGTTGTATGGTTAGGAAGTATTGACCATTTTGAATGCCAAAGCCTTCTTCAACCCACTCAGGACGCGCAGCATCATCACCAGCAGCACTAAGCATTTCTGCAACATTACCCAAATCCCAACCACGAGCAAGAAGCTTTTCTTTTGCTTCAGCAGGCGTTGGAGAGTTTTTAATTAACTCTATAATAGGATCAATGTTTGCTAAAGCTATTGATAATCCTTCAAGTAAATGTGCACGTTCGCGTGCTTTGCGTAATTCAAATATAGTACGGCGAGTAACAACTTCACGTCGATGAAGTATAAACTCTTCAAGCATCTCTTTAATGTTAAATAGTTTAGGTTGGCCATTCGTTAGCGCCACCATATTTAAACCAAAAGAAACTTGCATTTGAGTAAGTTTGTACAAGTTATTTAAAACAACTTCACCTACTTCACCACGTTTGATTTCAACAACCATCCGCATGCCGTCTTTATCTGACTCATCACGTAGGGCTGAAATACCTTCAAGGCGTTTTTCTTTTACTAGCTCTGCCATTTTTTCAATCAGGCGAGCTTTGTTAACTTGATAGGGTAATTCATGAACAACAATGGTTTCTTTACCTGTTGTTGGGTGAACTTCGATATCAGCACGGGCGCGAATTTTAATTTTCCCACGTCCAGTGCGGTAAGCTTCTTCTATACCCGCACGACCACTTATAATACCTGCGGTAGGAAAATCTGGGCCCGGTATATATTCCAAAATTTCTTCAAAGGTCAAGTCACTATTATCTATAAGCGCTAAACAACCGTTTATGACTTCAGTTAAATTGTGAGGTGGTATATTCGTTGCCATACCAACAGCAATACCTGAAGTACCATTTACCAATAAATTAGGAATTCGTGTCGGCATAACAGCTGGAATATGTTCTGTACCATCATAGTTAGGTACAAAATCAACCGTTTCTTTATCAAGATCTGCCAAAATAGAATGAGCTATTTTTGACATTCTGATTTCTGTATAACGCATTGCCGCTGCAGAATCGCCGTCAACGGAACCAAAGTTACCCTGACCATCAACTAACATGTAGCGTAGTGAGAATGGCTGCGCCATACGTACAATAGTATCGTAAACAGCAGTATCACCATGTGGGTGATACTTACCAATTACATCACCAACAACACGGGCTGATTTTTTGTAAGGTTTATTGAAGTCATTACCGAGTACATTCATTGCGAATAATACGCGGCGATGGACTGGTTTTAAGCCGTCTCGTACGTCTGGTAATGCACGGCCTACGATTACGCTCATAGCGTAATCTAGATAAGAATTTTTTAGCTCATCTTCAATGTTGACTGGTACAACATTGTTTGCCAAATCGGTCATAAGTCGATGGTATCCCTTAACTTAGAAAGAATTTTGAAAGTTTTTTCGAAATTATTATTATTAATTAACACAGCATACTAGCATAGTTTTAAGGAGATGCCATACCGCTTTATTTCATTGAAAGGACTAAAAAGATAACCGAATAAATATCATCAATTTTCAACTGGTTAATTATTGTTCTAATTTTTTATTCATTCCATACTAGATGAAAGCTACTGAGCTTTTTTTTGCTCAAAAACCCGACGTTTTTCAACGGCTTTTTCGGTAATGTTTTTATCTAAAAACTGACCTCTTCCTAATAAAAAATAAATCTCTGCAATGACGAAAAGTGGACCAATTAAAAGTTGATTAATGTCATCCATAAAAGCGGGTTTAGCTTTTTCATAATGATGACCAATGAATTGGATAACCCAACCTATAACAAAAACACTTATTGCTATCATAAGATGATATTCTATATTTACAACTTGATGCACGCTCCACATCAATGGACCAAACAGAAAAAAAGCTAAAATACCCAGCGGAAAAGATAATATGAGATAGTAAATCAGTACCCCCACAGAGAGTATCCCTGCCAAAGTAAAGCTTATAGTTTCAACACCAAAATATTGACTTATAAAAGCAGATTCAACCTCGAATGAAAGACTGGCAAGTAATAACGCTATTGACCAAATGATCATAGGTACACCAACAAAGTGAGTACGTATGTTTGTCCTGTTTAAGTGAACACTTTTGTAAGTTGATAATTGTTCTATGGCTGATTTCATTTTGCCTCTTTTATTTATCTCATCGTACCTGTTAGGGGTAATTTATCCGTATATCGATAATTTTTCAACTGCCAATAAATAAAAACCCTGCAGAAGCAGGGTTTTATAAACTTAAAGTGGAAAAGTTCTCCCTTTTGTTAAGTTACTTTGGTGTGGCTTGTAAGTTTAACGTTATGCCTGAGGCTGCTGAATAACCGTATATATCAACATACCATAGACCTTCAGCTGGATCAGTAAAGTTACAGGTTTCATTATTGCCATTTTTATAAGGACGACAGTCGTAAGTAGACGTTGTTGATTGCTTCCCTTGCGTTACATATAAATCTGCATCGCCTCTACCACCAGAAATGGTTACTGTTAAGTCAGCATAACCTTCGGCTAAATCAAGGGTATAACGAGTCCATGATCTTCTTGCAACTGTAACATCATTTACTGTGCTATCAATTGGGTTAACAACATCGCCGCCACCTGTGCTTGGCTCAGTGTAACTACCCATTAAAGTAACATCTGCAAAGTCACTATACGCCTTAATTCTCACGTAATAAGTGCCACCTTCTTGTGTGCTTGCGCATGTTTCAACATTACCTGATGCATATGGACGACAATCGTAAACACCATCAGTTGGCTCACCGCCAAACTTAACATATAGATCGGCATCACCACTACCACCGGTAGTCGCAATATTAATATCTGTTGCGCCAGCTGGGACTTCCATAGTAAAAACTAAGTCATTACCCCTAGAAGCAGCTAAACCCGTTTTAACAACACCATTTTCAAGTACGGTATCGTCTGGTGTTGTACCACCACCACCACCTGAGCCACTGCCATCACAACCATTAGCCGTTATGTAATCAATCGCATCTTTAGTTTGTACTAAACCATGACCGAATTTAACATCGCGTCCTGTAGTACCAAGATCTTGTGCACTTGCGTTAAGTACATTACGGATCTCAACGTTTGTACAGGTTGGATGATGACTCCACACTAGCGCAGCAACACCGGCAACATGAGGAGATGCCATTGATGTACCACTCATTTTACCGTAATTACCCGCGCCAATATTTACCGTAGCACTGAAACCAATGTTCGCTAACATTTCTGCGCCATCTGTATCTGATACAGTAACACTTGGGATACTTGTCGCATTAGCGGTACCTAAAGTGCCACTAAAGCCACCGGGAGCATTATTATAAAGAATGGCGCCAACACCACCGCTGTCTTGACAAGCTTTTACTTTATCGTAAAAAGAAATATTACCGCGTTCAATTAAACAAACATTACCGCTAGCGCCCGAATCTATAGCTTCGCCTGTAGCAAAATCATATAAAGGTCCTGTCCCACTACCTTGGTTTTCCATCGCATTGGCAGTATAACCGGTTTCTGAAACTGACACTTCAACTACTGAACCTGTTCCTTCAGGATAAGCAGAATAAACATCTACCCCGGGTCCTGATATTTCCACTTGACTATTTTTCTGTGAAAAATCAGCCAACACCTTAGCGCTATCAATAGCGGCTACTGACATTACTGAGTCGTATGATGCTGGAAAACTTTCAACGTCTGTAGTACTCGTTGCAACACCATCGTTGCCTGCAGCAGCAATAAGTAATACACCTGCGTCATAAGCCGCTTGAATACCATTTTGTTCACTAGTACTAGAACCTGTACCACCTAAACTCATGTTTATAACATCTGATCCGTTGCTTACACATTTGTTGATTGCGCTAACTAAATCAGAAGAGTAACCCCAACCAGCGGCATTAAACACTTTAACAATGTGTAAATTCGGATCGGTACCAATAACACCACGAACACCAATACCGTTGTTAAGTGCTGCGATAGTACCCGCTACGTGAGTACCATGGGGCCCTCCTTGATCAAACCAGTTACCGGTACCACTATCATTAGTGCCGTTAATAGAGCCGCCTTGAGCCCCCATATCTTCATGAGGTAATTCTAAACCTGAATCAATAACACAAATTTTCTTACCACCAGAATTAGCCGATGCAATACTGTCATCAACCTGATCGGCTTGAACCATGCCAATGCCGTACGGTACGCTTTGTGCCATAAAACGACGCTGTAAATCTTCTTCAACGTATTCAATGTTGTTATCCGCCGCTAAACTTATCGCATCAGACGTGGATAACTCAGCACTGATCATGTTCATAGCTGGATATTCAGCTTTAATTTTTGAGCCTAGATTTTTTAATTTATTTTTAACTGCCGCAAGACGTAAAAAAGCCTGAGGACTAGCCATATCATTGAAACCTGCAACATTACTCGTTACAGCTTGATCACTGAATTGAGAATTACCTGATTGCTTATATTTAATAATAAAGCGTTTAGGTAACGGTGAACTAGCTACTGGAGATAATAAATTATCTGTTGTTTGCACGCCTACTGGTTGAACAGCATAAAGTGCTGTAGAAATTGATACCGACAATATGCTCGCTGTGGTCAGTATTAATGATTTTTTTGTTATCTTGTTAGACATCTATTTTCCTACCTATTAGGTTAGTTATAATTATTATTTTGCTTGTGAATATGAAGTGGTAGAGATTAAGCATTCATCGAAGCAGCGATAACCATAACATCAAGGTTTAATACATCACAAGCTTGTTACCAAAATGTTAAATAAAAAATACAAGGTAACAGTTCGAATGACTTAAAAAACAATAAGGTATGATAATAAAAATTTTATACTTGTCTGACTCCGTTTTCTAAGCTGCATGCATTCATAATAATTTTAAAGGTTAAAATCTACATGTTTTAGCCTAATCATTATAAACAAGGTGTTGCTATGTTCAGTATTGTTCGGTCCTGAGTTACCTGCTCAGGCATGTAACTCAATGTATTTTATCAAGAACAACAAACTCAACGTTCTGTACTAGGCGAAGCATTGGCTTTAGTTTAGAATTGCAGGCAACAATTGATTAAAATAATGAAAATGTAATGTCGATAACCCTCAATGCAAAAGCTGTTAACGTAAATGAAGAAGAAATTGCGAAATTTGAAAAAGTAGCAAGTCAGTGGTGGGACCTTAACGGCGATTTCAAACCTTTACATCAAATAAACCCTATTCGCAGACAGTTTATTTGTCAGCATGTGGGGGATATTTTCAGTAAAAAAATTATCGATGTAGGCTGTGGCGGTGGAATTTTAGCGGAGAGCTTAGCCAAACTGGGTGGAGACGTTACCGGTATTGATTTAGGCGAAGAACCCTTGAATGTAGCGAAACTTCATGCACTCGAAAGTGGTTTAAACGTTGACTATCAGAAAATCCCTGCTGAAGAAAAAGCAAATCAACAGCCTGAAAAATATGACGTAGTAACTTGTATGGAAATGCTTGAGCATGTGCCAGACCCCGCTTCAATTGTTGAAGCTTGTTCTCAAATGGTGAAGCCTGGTGGTTATGTATTTTTCTCAACCTTAAACAAGTCAATAAAGTCATATTTAATGGCAATTGTCGCTGCAGAAAAAGTACTTAAAATAGTCCCCGACGGTACGCATGATCATAACAGTTTCATTCGGCCTTCGACCTTAATTGGTTGGGCTGAATCATTTGATCTTAAATGTATTGACGCCGCAGGTATTCATTACAACCCACTAACAGAAAATCATAAGTTAATTTCATCTCTTGATGTAAATTACATTCTTTGTTGTCAAAAAATCTAGTTTCAGGTGAGTGAGTTAATGAATAATAAATTAGTGAATACTAAAATTTTAGGCGTATTGTTCGATTTAGATGGCACCTTATTAGATACCGCCAATGATTTAGGGGAAGCCCTCAATTATGTGCTACGTAAATATGGCTTAGATGAAGTTGCTCGTGAAGACTACCGGCCTATTGCGTCTGATGGTGCATTAGGCTTACTAACTTTAGGTTTCGCTGACTCATTACAAAAGTATGATTACGAGCAATTACGCGCAGAATTTTTAGCTTACTATGAAGAAAACATAGCTCTACATACTTGCCTTTATCCAGAAGTAAGTGAATTACTGCTCACTTTAAATGAGCGGAAAATCCCTTGGGGTGTTGTTACAAACAAACCAGAAGGTTTAACTAGACTGTTACTCCCCTATTTCGCAGAATTTGAAAATTGTTTATCACTTATTGGTGGAGACACGTTTGTGAATAGAAAACCGCACCCTGAACCGATTCTAAGAGCTTGTGAAGCTATATTTGTCGCGAGCGATCAATGTTTATACGTTGGCGATGCTCTTCGTGATATTCAAGCAGGAAACAGTGCAAAATCAACAACGGTCATTGCCAAGTGGGGATATATATTAGCAAACGAAGATTGCACAACGTGGCAGGCTGACCATCATGCAGAAAACCCGTTAGACATTTTGTCGCTAATTAAATAATCAAACTGCGCGATAAAACCCAGTCTTTTCTGCAAAGCACTGTTGAGCAATTATCTCCAATTAAAGTGAAATACACTTAATCAAAGCTAATCTATAAATACATGGCGTGTAAAACTTAAGCACGCCACCTAAACCAACATTATAATTACAATGCTTGAGTTAATATTTCACGACTTATTTCTAACGTAATATCGCTTTGCTCGCCAAGCGCTGTCATACCATGTAATTTTAGTCGTTCAATCAATAATTCAATGTCACTACTGCCAAGATCAACATGAGATAAACGTGTCGGTACTTGCATTTTTTCGAAAAACGCTTCCGTTAAACGAATCGCTTGATCTATACGTGCATCATCTTCACCATCGTTCAATTGCCAAACACGTGTTGCATATTGCAATAGTTTTTCACGTTTTTGTTCACGGCGCACTTTCATTACGGCTGGTAACACAATCGATAACGTTCGTGCGTGGTCAATACCAAAAGCCCCCGTTAATTCATGACCTATCATATGTGTTGACCAATCTTGCGGAACACCGGCCCCGATCAAACCATTTAATGCCATCGTTGCCGACCACATTATATTTGCTCTAACATCTAAATCATTTTTAGTTTCAGCTGACAGAGCTTTAGGCCCTTCTTCAATCAAGGTTTGCAATAACCCTTCACTGAAGCGGTCTTGTACTTTACCATTCACGCTATAAGTCAAGTATTGTTCAATGGTATGAATAAAAGCATCAACAACGCCATTACCAATCTGACGGTCAGATAATGAAAAGGTCACACTTGGATCTAACACAGCAAATAAAGGACGAACCAAAGGACTAGAAAAAGCTAATTTATTACCGTCTCGTGTCACCACAGAGTTACCATTACTTTCAGATCCTGTTGCTGGTAGCGTTAATACTGCACCAATCGGTAACGCTTTTGTCACGCCGTACTGTTTAGCGAGAATATCCCATGGTTCATCACCTTCAAATAAAGCGGCAGCAGCAATAAACTTGGCACCGTCGACAACAGAACCACCACCAACAGCAAGTAAATAATCAATCTTTTCTGCTTTGATTATTGCTTGTGCTTTCATCAACGTGTTATATGTTGGGTTAGGTTCAATACCCGAAAATTCAAACCACGTATGTTCCGCCAGAGAGTCAATTACTTGTTGATACACCCCATTCCCTTTAATTGACCCGCCACCATACACGACTAATACTCTAGCGTTTAGTGGGATTTCTTTAGAAATGACTTTAATTTGTCCTTCGCCAAAATGAATTTGCGTTGGGTTTTGAAAATTAAAATTTAACATTTTAGTCCTATCTTTATCTCAGCTATATAAGTTAAGGGTATTAGCGAAAATAATTAATTAAGTTAGTTATTCAAAAATCATCTAAACAGAGTGATTAAGCCAAAAGTTGATGTAATAATTTTTCAGCGGCTAATGTTGAACTTGCTGGGTTTTGACCTGTAATAATAAGGCCATCTTGTACCACAAAGGCATGCCAGTCTTCTGATTTTTGGTATTCACCACCACGCTTAATCAATTCATCTTCTAATAAAAAAGGGACAACTTCAGTTAATTGCACTGCTTCTTCTTCACTGTTAGTAAAACCCGTAACGGCTTTACCTTTTATAACAAAATTTCCTGATGCATCTTTTACATTTAATAACGCTGCGCTGGCATGACAAACTGTCGCAACCGCCTTGCCCGCTTTTAGGAAACTTTCAATCAACGAGATTGAATCGGTATTATCGGTAAGATCCCATAATGGACCATGTCCACCAGGGTAGAAAACACCGTCGAAATCACTTTCATTAAGCGAAGCTAATTGTAGCGTGGTAGCAACTTCAGCTTGCGCTTCATTATCAGTATCATAACGTTCGGTAGCTGCAGTTTGAAAGTCTTTAAGTGTACTGGTTGGGTCAATAGGTGCTCGACCACCTTTCGGTGTTGCTAATGTTACTTCAGTACCTGCATCGATAAAGGCATAATAAGGTGCTGCAAATTCTTCAACCCAAAAACCCGTTTTTTGGCCTGTGTTGCCAAGTTCATCATGCGAGGTAAGTACCATTAATATTTTTTTAATCATTATCATTCATCCATTTATGCATATATAAAGTAGTTTTAAGTATATTTTTTCTATGAAGTGATTATATGCCTAAGAACTCAAATGAACAATGCAGATATAACTGATATCATTGTATCAAATATTGATACAATGATAATTAAATACGTTTAGAACATTAGGTAATGCTCATAGATATTTCATTTGAACGACTCAAAAGCATGGTTGTTTTTGCTCAAGTCATTGAACAAGGAAGCTTAAGTGCTGCCGCTAAACATTTAGGGCTTTCTAGAGCGGTTGTCAGCTATCATTTGAAAAAGCTTGAAGCACAGCTTGAGGTAAAACTTCTTAACCGTTCAACCCGTTCTATTAATCTAACTGAAGCAGGTCAAGCCTACTATGAGCGTTGTCGTGTTATTGCTGAGCAAGCAAGTGCAGCGAACCAACAAATCGAAAATTTCAAAAACGAACCCGTTGGCTTACTTAAAATTACTTGCCCAGTAAATGTTGGTTTGCAAACTGTCGTACCTGCACTTAATGAGTTTAAGAAAATTTATCCAAAAATAGAACTTGATGTCATGTTGACTGATGAAGTCGTTAATATTATAAGAGAAGGGATCGATTTAGCCATTCGCGGAGCACCTTTGCCTGACTCAGGTTTACAAGCAAGTAAACTTGCCACCCTAAACACTTGTCTTTGTGCCTCACCTGAATATCTTCTTAAATACGGACGTCCCGAAGTTCCAGCAGATTTAAGCGATCATCAGTGGGTAATATACAAATTAACATCGGGTGTAATAACACTCACAAAGGGAAGTCGATCGTTTAACGTTGTCACTAAAGGCAGTATTAGCACTAATAATGCGGCAGCGCGTACAGCGTTTGTTGAAGCGGGTCATGGTTTAGCCCGTATCCCAACCTATGACGCTTGGCCAAAAATAGAAGCGGGTACTTTAGAAACCGTACTTGATGATTATTTGTTTAGCGATATCAATGTTTATGGTGTTTTTCCACCGGGAACAGCAAACTCAAAAAAACTCAGATTATTGCTTAATTTTTTGAAAGAGTATTTTACTAGCCAAATCAGTAGTAGGTTATAAGTTCTACGATAAGTATCGTAAATAAAAAGAGTGTACTGGTTAAAAATCATACTGCCATTCATGTGAAAACATCAGGCTCACTATTATCGCTCATTTAGTAATCGTCCTGTCCATAAAACAACAAGAGCTTGTTTTTATTAAATATTAACGTTTAACTTACAAATACGGTTTAAAATTTATAAAATTTATTTTAAAAAAATTTTAGTGCTAAAATTAATTAAAAAAAATCGTTGCGTTTTTGTAAAATCAAAATTAAAAAGCACTACTAAGTTAGTCGTTACTAACTTATCATTTCCACTTAATAAAGTTCTTAAAAACTGGTGTTCTTTATCTCTTGCAAAAATCATCAAACCTCATTATCTTGTGATCAGTTTTTAGAAAACCCCTATATGTAGTGCATTTGTTGTTCAGACGCTTTTTTACGCTGTTCAATACTACGAGGGAAATATAATAATGATAAGTGTTTACTTAGATATGTTTTTTAAGAACAAAACTAAGGTAAATATAACTATCCGCATAATTAATAAATTACAGGTTTTTCATGAATAATAATCTTTTTGTAACTAAGCGTAATGGCAAAAAAGAACTCATCGATTTAGAAAAAATTCATCAAGTTATTGCTTGGGCTGCTGAAGGTCTGGATGACGTATCAGTATCTCAAGTTGAGTTGAAATCACATATTCAATTCTACGACGGGATTAAAACCGCTGATATTCATGAAACTATCATTAAAGCTGCGGCTGATCTTATCTCAGAAGAAACGCCTGATTATCAGTATTTATCCGCTCGTTTAGCTATTTTTCACTTACGCAAAAAAGCATACGGTCAATTTGAGCCGCCTAAGCTATTTCCACATGTTGTAAATATGGTAGAAAATGGTAAATATGATCAACATCTTCTTACTGATTACAGCCAAGCAGACTTTGAACAAATGGAAAAATTCCTTGTTCATCATCGTGATTTAGACTTCAGTTATGCTGCTGTGAAGCAATTAGAAGGTAAATACCTTGTACAAAACCGTGTAACCGGTGAAATATACGAAAGTGCACAGTTCCTATATATTTTAGTTGCCGCTTGTTTGTTTGCTAAATATCCCGTTGAAACGCGCTTACAGTATGTTGAAGGTTTTTATCACGCTATTTCTACTTTCAAAATTTCTTTGCCTACACCTATTATGGCCGGCGTTCGTACACCTACTCGTCAATTTTCATCTTGTGTACTCATTGAGTGTGGTGACAGTTTAGATTCTATCAATGCTGCTTCAAGCTCAATTGTGAAATATGTTTCACAACGTGCAGGCATAGGTATTAATGCAGGTCGTATCCGTGCATTAGGCAGCTCTATTCGCAATGGTGAAGCATTTCATACGGGTTGTATTCCTTTTTTTAAACACTTTCAAACAGCGGTTAAAAGTTGTTCTCAAGGTGGTGTTCGCGGTGGTGCAGCAACGTTGTTCTATCCGCTTTGGCATCTAGAAGTTGAAAGCTTACTTGTACTTAAAAATAACCGTGGCGTTGAAGAAAACCGTGTCCGTCATTTAGATTACGGTGTTCAGTTTAATAAACTTATGTACACCCGTTTAATCAAAGGTGAGTCAATTACATTATTCAGTCCTAGTGATGTGCCAGGCCTTTATGATGCTTTTTTCGAAGACCAAGAAGTATTCGAAGCGCTTTATGTAAAGTACGAAGCCGATGATTCAATTCGTAAAAAGTGTATTAAAGCTATTGAGTTATTTACTTTATTTGCTCAAGAGCGTGCAAGTACTGGTCGTATTTACTTACAGAATGTTGATCACTGTAATACTCATAGCCCATTTGACCCTAAACAAGCCCCAATACGCCAAAGTAACTTATGTTTAGAAATTGCGTTACCAACACAACCAATGAATGACATTAATGATCCAAACGGGGAAATAGCGCTTTGTACCTTATCTGCCTTTAACTTAGGTGCAATCGAAAGTTTAGATGAATTAGAAGGTTTATCAGATTTAGCGGTTCGTGCTCTCGATAGTTTGCTTGATTATCAAAACTACCCAATGCCTGCAGCATACAATGCGACAATAGGGAGAAGAACATTAGGCATAGGCGTCATAAATTACGCTTATTATTTAGCTAAAAACGGCGTATTTTATTCAAACGGTAGTGCCAATAATTTAACTCACCGTACTTTTGAAGCAATACAATTTAATCTATTGAAAGCTTCAAACGAATTAGCGAAAGAAAAAGGCGCTTGTCCTAAGTTTAATGAAACACGTTTATCGCAAGGTATTTTACCAATCGACACATACAAAAAGTCAATTGATAATATTACAGGCGAGCCTCTCCACCTTGACTGGGAAGGTTTACGTGAAAGCATCAAAAAACATGGTGTAAGAAATTCTACTGTTTCAGCGTTAATGCCATCAGAAACGTCATCACAAATCTCAAATGCAACAAACGGTATTGAACCACCACGTGGTTTAATCAGCGTAAAAGCAAGTAAAGATGGAGTTCTTAAGCAAGTTGTACCTGAATACAAACGCTTAAAAAATAACTATGAATTACTTTGGAATATTCCAAGCAATGAAGGTTATTTAGAGTTAGTTGGTATTATGCAGAAATTTATTGATCAAACGATCTCAGCAAATACTAACTATGACCCTTCCCGTTTTGAAGGCGGTAAAGTCCCTGTTAAGCAAATTTTAAAAGATATTTTAACCGCTTATAAACTAGGGGTTAAAACCATGTATTACCATAATACTCGTGATGGTGCTTCTGAGAATATGCTTGGAGGGGATGATGAAGACTGTGAAGGTGGCGCGTGTAAGATATAATCCATAAATATAGTTGAAGCTTTGTTGCCGCAAGCGCAATAAAGCTTCAAAGACACTTATAATAAAACCCATTTAAAAAATAAAATTTCGATAGCAAGCTATGACTAACATGCGTGTTATCAAGGAGAAAAAAATGTCGTACACCACGTTTAACCAAAACTCTAATAATGCGCTACTTGAGCCTATGTTTTTAGGGAATAGTGTCAATGTGTCACGATATGACCAACAACGTTTTGTTGCCTTTGAAAAGTTAATTGAAAAACAATTATCATTTTTTTGGCGACCTGAAGAAGTTGATGTCTCCAAAGACAGATCTGATTGGCAGAGCTTAACTGATTCAGAAAAACATATTTTTATTTCAAACTTAAAATATCAAACACTGCTTGATTCTATGGCAGCTCGATCTGTGAATGCAGTATTTTTGCCGCTTGTATCTTTACCAGAAGTAGAAACTTGGGTAGAAACTTGGGCATTTAGTGAAACAATACATTCTCGGTCTTACACTCACATTTTAAGAAACTTGTTTTCAGATCCTGGTGAAGTATTTGATGATATTGTTGTGAACCCCGCAATTTTGAAACGTGCTAATAGTATCGCAAAATATTTTGATTCGGTGATCATCACTACACAGCTACTTCAATCACAAGGTGAAGGTTCATACGAAGTTGACGGTGCAATAATTGAAGTTTCAACACGTAAACTAAAAGAACGTTTATACCTTGCTGTTTGTTCAGTAAACGCCTTAGAAGCTATTCGATTTTATGTGAGCTTTGCTTGTTCATTTGCTTTTGCAGAACGTGAATTACTAGAAGGTAATGCTAAAATCATCAAGCTCATTGCTCGTGATGAAGCTTTACATCTAACAGGTACCCAGCATATTTTAAACAACTGGATTTCAGGTAGAGATGATCCTGAAATGAAAATAGTTGCTGAAGAATTGAAGGAGCAAGGGTTACAGATATTCCTTGATGTTGTTGAACAAGAAAAAGAATGGGCACAATATTTATTCAAAGATGGCTCTATGATTGGTTTAAATGCTGCAATATTAAACCAGTATATAGAATACATTAGTAATCAGCGTTTAACGGCTATTGGCTTTGATGCTCCATTTGATATTAAGAGTAACCCACTACCGTGGATGAATGCTTACTTAGTTTCAGATAACGTGCAAGTTGCTCCACAAGAAACTGAAATATCAAGCTATTTGGTTGGGCAAGTTGACTCTTCTGTATCAAGTGATGACTTCGATGGCTTCGACCTTTAAATAAAGACCATGTGTTCATATAACATCATTAGCATAACTAGAGCTTAAAACATTTAAAATGGAAAGTGCTAATGATCGTTCAATTTACCAGCCAATAATGCACGCTGATAATAAACCTCACAACATAATGGTTGATAATAAAATAATCACTTTTCAAGAAAGTGATAAAAACATACTCGAATGCTTAGAAAATGCTAATGTAGAAGTACATTATCATTGTCGCGATGGGTTTTGTGGAGCTTGTCGAGTAACACTCGTTGAGGGTGACATTTACTACCCTCAGGGTGATCCTCTCGCTTTTGTTGGGGATGGCGAAATATTATCTTGCTGTTGCATCCCCAGAAGTGATATTAAACTATTGATTGAGTGACTCCATTCAGCGTTATCCATTCAGACGATAAAACATTCTCCCAAATTTTAAAAGGACAATTTTAGGGAAGTTACATCATAGCGCTTAAAAATTAAAGTTTATCGCTTAATTTTGCCTCAATACCACCAAGAACTTTAAGTATTTCCGTTGCAACAGGCTCATAAAGTCGTTGATAGTTTGTTTTTTCTTCTAGATTTATTGCTACATCTAACGCTTTAGTTAATTCAAAAAGTTCCATAGCCCCTATTGAGCAGGAGACTCCTTTTAAAGTGTGTACTAAGTGCTTAAAGGTAGGTTGATCTTTACTATTGATTGCCTGTAGGATCTTTTCACTATCTTTTGAATGATCTTCATAAAACATGACTAAAATTTCTTCAAAGAGACTTTCATCTCCAAGGACATTGCCAACACCGATTTTAAAATCAATTCCTGGGTATTTATCTTCAGAAAAATCTTGTAAGTCTTCAATATTATCATCAACCATTATAGTGCCTGCTTTTTCATAAAGTTTAACTTGATTACGGCCATTATTTTTTGCTTGATATAAACTAATATCAGATTTTTTATACAATTCTTCTAAACATATATCAGCACCTTGCCCAAGTGATAGTCCGATGCTTACTGTTACTGATGTTTTTTCATCACTCGTTTCATCAACTTTTATTTCATTACCTTCAATAGCTATCCTAAAGCGCTCACATGCGATAACTGCATTTTCTACTGTAGTATCAGGCATAAACACCGCAAACTCTTCACCACCAACTCGGCCAATGATGTCATAATTACGAAAGTAATCAGACATAATATTAGCAAATTCAATTAAAACTTTATCACCAGAATCATGACCATAATTGTCATTTACGACCTTAAAAAAATCAATGTCAAACATGGCCATAACGTGAGGAGTATTTGTACGTTTTGCTTGGCTAATAGCTTTACTAACTAAGTCTTCAAAGCTACCTCGGTTATTAATACCTGTTAAAAAGTCTGTTTTCGCCAGAGACTCTAACTCTAACGTTTTTTCCAAAAGTCTAATCGATGTTCTTATTCTAGCAAGTAACACTTTGGGAATATAAGGTTTAGTGACATAATCATCAGCACCAAACTCTAGTGCTGCTACAATTTGATCTTCGTCATCAGAAGCCGATAACATTATTACAGGTATATTAACAAAAACAGAATGTGCCTTTAACTTTTTCAGCATAGCCAACCCAGAAATACCAGGCATGTACATATCCAATAATATGAGGTCGACAGATTGCTCTTCTAAAACAGTAAAAGCTAATTCACCTGATTCTGCAGTAAATACATCATAACCTTCTTCAGCTAAATCAAAATCTAAAAGCATTAGTGTATCTTTAGCATCATCTACAGCAAGAATGTTATATTTTTTATTTCTATCCACAATTTTCCTTATTCTAAGGCTTATTTGTTATATTTTAGATGATTACACAATATTTAGTATTAATTTCGATAAATTAGCTTAATTCCTACTTTTGATAAACAATTGAGGTTAAGAGCTAATCAATAATATCATTACCCAAATAGGTTTCCCTATTTTCAATTAACTGATTGTAAAATTTATTAAAATCTCAATATATCACAAGTGTATATTATCGATTCATGAAAAACAGTAATGATAATTCTCTAACGTTCAGGTGACTTTTCATTCATCAACAATCATTGCCAAAACTCATTTATTTTCTATTAAAAACTGAGTCAGCTCTTTCGAATTAAATGGTTTTCTTAATACGGGATAGTGCCATTTGATATCCTCTTCAGCAATATAACCACTCATAGAATATATGCTAATGTTTGGAAATTTGGTCAAAACTAATTGAACAGCTTCTCTCCCTGAAATATCAGGTAAAATCATATCTGTAATAAAAACATCAAAAACTTGCTCACTGTCTAATATTTTAATTAAACCCTTTTTAGTGTTGGTATGTTCAGTTATCAAACCTTCACTGTCTAAATAGAGAGCCACAAATTCTGCAATACTTATTTCGTCATCTAAAATGAGAACGCGCTGGTCCTGCATATTCAATTGACTTTTAATTTCTAGTGGAGCCTTTAATGGTTTGTTTTTTAAAACATTACATTTAAAAACCAAAGTAAAATGCGCACCACCTAACTGTCCATAGCCTTCTAGTTGAATATGGCCATTATGCTTATATACCGTACTATAGACATTAGCTAAACCAATACCATTTCCCTTATTCACAGATTTACTGCTATAAAAAGGGTCAAAAACCTTTGTTAGGTTTTCCTGTTCTATACCTTTACCACTGTCTTGAACATGAATTTCTAAATGTTGATCTTTATTTATATTTGCAGAGATTTCTATTTTACCAATGAGACCTTGTTCACGAATTGCATCTTGGGAGTTTAAAACTAAATTGAGTAAAATATTTATAAACTCACCTTGGGGGAATTTTATTTCACAATGCACATCTTTAATATTGAGTTTAAAATTTATAGTAGAGAGTAATAATTGTTTAAAGAGATATTGGTTGTCTATAATATCCTGTATTGGGTCAAACTTAACAACTTTAATAATAGGTTTACGCGTAAAAGCTAATAAGCGTTCAGTAACACTTTTTCCTTTATCAATGGCATTCTTTACTCGCTCAATGTATTTTGATATATCTTTCTCACCTTGTGAAAATTTGATTTCTAACATTTCAGTAGCCCCCAAAGCCACTCCCAAAACATTATTAATATCGTGAGATACATTACCAAAGGTATTACCTAATAAGGCTAAGCGATTACTGATAATTTGTTGCTGATCTTTACGAAATGTATCTGTTACGTTTTCAACAATCCAAATATATATTCCCTCATCACCTTCATAAGTAACAGATAAGTCATATACCGTGATGTATTTGTCGAAACTAATACTTACTTGTTTAAATTGTCCACATTCTTTTGCTTTACGCTTAAAAGCAAGATAATCAGAAATACTAAAGTTGATATAATCAAAAAGAACAGAACTACAATTACCGCTTTTAGGTGTTAAATCTTGATAAACGATATTATCTTTATCATCAATGAAAAAAACAGGGACTTTTATTGTGTAATTAACCATCGCTAATAATTTTAGCTTTTCGAATACATCCTCTGACTTAGTAATATCCTTTAAAACGCCAAAAATACCGACAACTTCACCTTTAGAGTTAACTTCTACTTCACCAAGACATTCAACCTTAACGGGGTATCCTAACTTATGCTTGATAATACTTTTATAACGGAAACCTTGTCTATTTTTAATGGCATCATTTATATAATCTTTAACTTTCTCTTGTTTCTCTTTAAGATAAAAACTAATCGCTGAATCAAAGCTTGGTTGATAATTAACGGGGTCGACACCGTGAATATTGTAAACCTCTGTAGACCAATACAAGGTGTGTTCAATAAGATCAATACGCCAATGTCCTGACTGGTTTAAACTCTCAGCAAGTAATAGGTAATTATTTCTTTCTCTTAATTGTTCAACTAACAGATGATGCTCAGTAATATCCTTAACGGTTCCGAACATTTTGTAAGCTCTATCATTTTTATATTCAATTATTTTACCAAAAACTGAAAACCACTTAGTTATTCCATCCTCAGTTTTAATGGATAATATTGGATGAATACAAGACAGTTTTCCTTTAAAATGGGAGATCACTTGGGAATGAAAATTTTGCAAATCTTGGTTATTAACCAACTGATCCCAAATGGATATTGACCCCGATAAAGCTTCAGCTTTATAACCCAAAATTGCCATCATCTGAGCCGAGTAATAAACATTCCCATCTTCAATATTCCATTCCCAAAAAGCCTCTTCGATACTATCCATTAACTTTATGGCTAAAGATGATGGAGAAGTAACATTATTAGGTATTCCATTTAACGTGCTGTTTTTGCTCTCTACATCTGTAATAAAAACCATGTAACCATTATCAACTTCAGTCACGTTAATAATACTGTTGAGTAATTGCTTTGATTTACATATTAATGAAGCAGCCTTCGCGTTAGCAAGGGCCTTATATTTTTTGACATGTGAGCCCTTAAAAAAATCGGGTAAAATTATTTCAATAATTTGCCCCTCCAACTCGCTCAATAAATAGCCTGTAATTTTCTCAGTGCTATCATTACAGGTCAAAATAATACCCGAAAAATCAATATGACAAACAGCAAAAGGAATAGTATTTATCGATAGCACTGAATTATTTAGTTTTTCATTCAAAATAGTTCATCCTCATCGATAACCTCTTCTTGTTGTAAATTAAGCGTTTCTAAATCATTAACACTCTCTAGAGCGCCGTCTAATAATTGTGTCACTTCTAAAAAGTTAATATCATCTTGCGCGTGTTTTTTAAGTGCATTGTGAACTAAGTTAGTTAGATATTGCTCTTGCTCGTCAGACATATCTAGCACATGAAAGCTCATCCCTATATTTTGAACAATTTCATTCATGACCTCTTGTTGATGATGCTTTGAGATTTCAATCATTTTCTTTGTTGAAGAAACAGCTTGTTGTATTTTACTTTGTACACCAACAAGTGAATTTTTGTAGGTAATAAAAGCAATTCTAGCGCCAATACATTCGATCACTGATGCAAGGGCATCAATATATATATCAGTGTCGATTGCACCTTCTTCTAAATTTAGAATAAGTATTGAACACAAAGCATGATTAAAAATAGTTCTTGAGCCAAAACGATAGAGTCTAGGTTTTATTTTCAAAAGTTTCATCACATCAATTTCAACAGGAGAACAAAATCCATTTTTAGAGCTAAAGTATAATGGCTCTTCACAGATGGGATAAAAAGCAATACATCCTTGTAATTGCATAGAATAGAGGAAAGAAAATACTTCATCCCTTATTTTCTCTAGTGTAAAACAATGATTAAGCCGTGAAGTAAGCTGCATACAGCTACCATATTTCGAGGCCTGAGCCATCGAAACATTAATAACTCTATCTTTTGAGCAAATTTCAGATTCAAAACTATTAATTTTATCCTGATAGGTAATCAATTTCTTAAGTTTGTTATTAAGTGTCAATAAAGAAATAGGTTTCGAAAGGAAGTCATCGGCACCACACTCTAACCCTTTAAGTATCGCGTCCTCTGTAGCTAAACCTGAATACAAAACAAATGAAGTAGCAACAGTCTGCAGATCAACTTTCGATTTAATCCATGTAGAACCCTTGTCTTCTCCAATATTTTCATCCACTAAAGCGATGTCAAAAAGTTCATGATTAACCAGTAACTCTTCCGCTTCTTCTAAACTACTTACACACTTTACGTTAAAATTTCCTTCTAACGCCTCATTAAGCAATTCAAGATAGTCTTTATCATCATCAATAATTAGTAAACTCGGTGTAGACATTGTCATTCCTTTTCTTATATTTATACTTATTTTATGCGTTAGCTTTGAATGTTTTATCGCCACTCAGCCCATTTTCCATGGTTTTATAGAGAGCAATATCAGCATTTTTACTAGCTCAATCGTATTATCAATGATAATTGCACTAACGACTTCCCTTACAAACTTATTGTCATCTATAACTAATATATTAAGACTAATACCTTATTAATCAAATTTTCATACAGATCTAGAAAAAATAATTAAATTATTATCGTTTTATTACGTTGTCCACACATAAGATACTTCAACAACATTACCTTTTCCTTGAAAATCTAATCTGTCACAGAGTTGCTCTACCAGGTCAATCCCTCGACCACTTAACAACGCTTGATGACCAGAATTTTCTGCCTTATTATTGTAATATCTTTGTATATCGAATCCTTGACCACTATCTTTTATTGTTATGAGGATCCTCCCTCCATTGAGAAAAGGGTGATGGCTTATTTGTAATTCAACAGATCCATCAACAAGATTTTTCAGACGTCGCTCTCGCTCCATATAGTATTGTGAAAAACCTTCAGCACTTGCTTTTAGATCAGAACTTAACCCTAAAACACCATGATCAAGCGAATTCACAAATAACTCAGTTAAAATGGTATAAAGATTTTGCCAGTGTTCTGCATTTCCTTCTATCTCATTAATTTGACTCATCGCCATTGGAATAGGATTTATCGCAGCTAATCGGCTACCACTTAATGATAACTGCCAATGCCAAGCTGACTCTGTAGCTAAGTCAATATCACTTAGTTGTTGAGCTGAAAAAGATTCAACTCCTTGGGCTGCGACCAAAACTTGCGACCAACCACCACAAGGAATATCGAGAAGTGAAATATCATCTTCTTGTGGCATTTTCTGACAGAAATCATCGACTGATTTCAACACGGTTTCACTTACATTTTTTTGAATAACACCTTGTTTGACCGAGTCTTCAAACCGTTCAAAATCAAACATTTCTCCCTGCTCATTTCTTGCCTCAACAATCCCATCACTAATTAATACAATTCGATCGGTTTCTTCAATGCTAATAACGGTTAGTTTACTGTCAGGCAAGAGGTGAGGTAGAACGCCTAATGGTGGATGACTCGATGAAGTTTTGTGTTTTATTAACCCCTTTTCAGAAAACAAATAAACATCGGGTAAACCCGCGTTAAATAAGTACACTGATTCATCATGACTAGAGATACTGGCAAATCCGGCTCCTAAAAATAAATCAGTGGGAAGTAAATCATAAAGTTGATGATTAATTTGAGTAATAATTTCAAATAATGAAAAACCTTTCTTTGTCATTGTTCTAAACGTTTCAGCGAGAGGAATTGCACCAATAGAAGATCGCAATCCATGTCCTGTAAAGTCACCTAACATCGCATTCACGTCGCCATTAGGAGCGAGTGCTGTTAGTTGAATATCACCACTGAACAATTCTGCTGCTTTTTTGATAGTACCAATTCGGTCAATGGCAAAATTTCTTGATTCAATAACGCCTGACATAAGTTGTTCAGCGAGCTCAGCATCGTTTTGCTGTTCTTGCTGTAAGGTTTTAACCTGTGCGTATAAATCACTAATACGCTGAATAGATTTAATCTTAGCCTTAAACACTTCAGGTGAAAAAGGACGAACGAGTATGCCATCTCCGCCAGCATCTATACTGTCAATAAAAGCCTTATCACTGTCCATACTCGTAATAAATATAAGCGGGCATAAACTATTAGCTTGCGATAAACTTTTAATCTTTCTTGCTGCTTCATAACCGTTCATAATGGGCATATTAATGTCCATTAGCACTAAATCTGGGTTATATTTCACATACATTTCAACGCCACACGCGCCATCATTTGCTGTAAAAACATGGTACCCTTCTTCTTTTAGTAAAATGCTTAAGACTTTGCACTGCATAGCAGAGTCATCAACGACAAGTGCTAACTTAACATCACCATTATCTAAAGAAGCAGCCATAACCTATAACACTATTGTTAACAAACGATGAAATTGTGCTATTTCTAAAATTTTATTAACTGATTCACTAGGCTTACTTATAATAACTTGACCTGAATAACTTTCAGCATGATCTTTAAGTAATAAAATCATTCCTAAAGCAGAGCTGTCCATATAAGTTGTTTCTGATAGATTAAGAATATACTCAACATTTTTGTCTTTACAGTTGGCATATGAATCTCGAAAATGTTGATGCAATGAAAAATCAAACCTTCCTGTAATAGTGATTTCTATTTTACTATTGTCATCAGATACTTTTTTATTAACGCTCATAAATTTTCCTTTGAAAAATTAAAATAATTCTACATCACCTTCATTCATTGATAACTGGGAAACACTTCTTCTGTCATCTGAATGATGGGGCTCCTCGATAAGGTTTTGACATTGTTGTAATGATTGTATTTTTGGTGGATATTCGTACTTCCTCATTCAAATCGATTAATAACTTCATTTAGTAGGGTTATGATTAACATATTATCTTTCAATCAAGACAAGGTTTGACACGTTAAATCTTCAAACTGAAGTGAACGTATACCAATGACTACTGTATCAGTAATCTTTGGTGATATTTCAGAAAGTTTTTCAACAATATTATTTTCTTTATATTAACATCGCCAACATGTGCAACCATGAGACAAAATTTTTCTTTTACATGAAGTGTTTAAGTCATAACATCTTAAGCCCTGTTTACAACAGTAATATTTAGTTTTTTAATGGTAATTTTATAATGAAATTTCTGCTCTAATATCATTATTTAAACCTAATGAATTGACCACTAGCGCTCTAACTTCATTTACCTCGACAACAACACCTGCTGTCACATCATCTGACTGCATCTATAGCTGCATTAGGTGCGAACAAATTAGTTTAGCTCGCTAAGCGAGCAACTTACCGAAATAAACTAAAAACTTATTTAAGCTATTTTTTCATTTTGCCAGTTAATGATATTGCCTCTAAACCTTGCTTATTTGTAGTAATAATAGCTTGTACAAAGTCTTCTAAAATCTGATTTGAGTCATCAACAAAAGACTAGAGTATTTTCCCTTTATCATCAACCACACCCATGTGATTATTCATAATAATATCGAGCATACTTTGTTGGTTGTCACTTAAAATGTTCAAGCATTTAATGCTCTCTAAAATGACTTCTGTCACATTTTAATCAAGGTACTCGCCCTATCAACTTTAGTTTTACAACACCTACTTATTGAGAGAGTAATGTTGATATTATTGATCAGGTAATTTTGGCTTTTTGTTCGGTGTCATTATTTTTAGTATCTAAGTTCATTTTATAAGACGTTTGGGTTTTTGTGCTCCCTTGAGAGCATAAGAAAACAAACACAATAATGAGCAAGAAAAAATACAGAGGATACATCTCTTACCTGACGAAATATAAAATCAATGAGCGTCAATGCCGCTAAGTTCAACCCAATGGTGATAAAAAAAATTGATTTTTTTCATTTTACTCCCTTCATACCGCTTCTATCTAATGAGGCATAATTTAAAATTTCTGTTGGTATATTTGATAATGAACATTCCTTAACATGGGCATTTAATGCATGAGCACTGCCAGGCATTCCCCAAATTAAGCTACTCGCTGCATCTTGAATAATCGTCATAGCTCCAGCATTTTTTAAATTCAATAAACCTTTAGCGCCATCTTGCCCCATACCTGTTAGTAACACACCTTGAACATTATTAGCTAAAGGTTCTAAAGAGTTAAACAAAACATCAACAGAAGGTTTATGACGGTTCACTTCTTCTGAATCTTCCAATATACAATAAAGTGTTCCTCCTTTTGCTTCAATTTTAAGATGCATATTACCGGGAGCAATATAAACGTTTCCTTCCTTTATTTTTTGACCGTGCCTTGCTTCTTGCACAGTTGCCGCACAATAAATATTTATACGCTCAGCAAATCGAGCACTAAACGTCTCTGGAATATGGATAGTTACCACTATTGGAGGACAATTCTTTGGTAAGGTGGTAATGATTCTTTTAACTGCCTCTGTGCCACCTGTTGACGCACCAATTGCAACAATATGATTAGCACGCTGGCAACCGACAAAAGAATGAACAATATTTTCATCTACTTTTGAGGATCCGCTAATGAGTTTATGGTTTTTATTATCAATAGAAGCTGCAAATTTAATCTTTCGGATGAGTTTTGTTTTAAAGGCGGATTTATTTTCAATCAGTTCTTCAAAGCTTGGTTTAGCGATAAAGTCAATAGCACCAAGTTCAAGCGCATCTAAAGTAGTATCGGCACCTTTGGTTGTTAACGTAGATAACATAATCACGGGCATGGGTCTTAAGCGCATTAAATTTTTTAAAAATGTTATCCCATCCATTTTAGGCATTTCAACATCTAAAGTAAGCACATCGGGATTTAATTTCTTAATTTGTTCACGTGCAATAAGAGGATCTTTAGCTTCTCCAACGATTAATATATCGGTTTCATCTTTTAGTACCTCTTTGATAACTGCTCGAATAACAGAGGAGTCATCAATGATTAATACTTTAATTGGTTTCATTTAACTAACATCCTAAGCTTCATGGCAATAGTTACTACTAAAACAACTCAACATCACCTTCCAATGGTGCTTCATATATACGACTTCGATAATCGTTTTCTCTACGAGTAATCGTATCATTGTGTAAATTATCAATCGTTTTAACAAAAGCTCTTCCTGACCCAGGTTCAAATAATATTTTTCTTGGATAAAAAGATCCTAAATCAGAACTTTCTACGGGTATATTTTCATCTTCTAAATATTTTAGAACAAAGCGAATATTCCTATCACCAACATCTGACATTTGCTTTAGAACTTTTCCACCACCGAACACTTTCGCGCGCAAATTGACTTTTTGGCCACCACTTTTCAATATCATATTGATTAAATCTTCCATAGCAAAGTTACCATAACGTGTTGCATCTGATGCCATCCCGCGTTGGCCCCAATCAACTTCATGAGCCTCTTTTTCGGTAAGCGGCAACATAAAGTGATTCATACCACCAACACCACTCTTTTCATCCCAAATACAAGCTGAAACACATGAACCTAAAGTGGTAGCGATTGCAACATGGTCCTTTGTCATATAAAATTCACCAGGTAAAATTTTTGCTATGACCTGTTCTCTTTTATTATCCCAATAATGATTTACATGTAAAAATTCTGGTAAGCATTGCTCTAAACATTGCTCCACATGAATATTGTTCTGTCTATTTAATACCATAAATTTTCGGTTCAATAGGTAATACCATAACTAAAATTATTTTCTAAAAATGGTTCGACCAACATTATCAAAGTGTGCTTGGTATGGTCCCAAATTTTCACTATGACCTAATATGAGCAAACCTCCTGGCGTTAACATTTCATAAAACCGAGCAAATAACTCTTGTTGGGTTTCTTTATCAAAGTAAATAATAACGTTGCGACAGAAAATAATGTCAAATGGTCCTTTCATTGGCCAACCATGCAATAAATTCAATTGTTTAAAAGTGATGAGTTTACTTAACTCTTTATACACTTTAACTTTATTTTGATTATTTCCAACACCTTTGTGAAAATATTTCTCTTTTAACTTTTTAGGAATATCTTCAATTCTCTGATCATCATAGACACCATTTTTTCCTGCTGCTAAAACATTACTGTCAATATCTGTGGCCAATATTTTCACATCCCATTGGTCCAAGCTGTTTTTCATTGTTTCTAGTAATGTTATTGCAATACTATAGGGCTCCTCTCCTGTTGAACTTGCAGAAGACCAAATTCGTATCCTTTTATGATTCGTTAAGCTATTTTTAATAAGCTTTGGTAATTCATGCTGAACCATATAATCAAAATGATGCTGTTCACGAAAAAAACTTGTTAAGTTCGTTGTTATCGCATTTATAAAGTAATCTTTTTCTTTTTCAGGCTCTGCTTTTAATAAATCACAATATGTTGTAAATGTGGCGATTTTACGCTCTCGAATAATACGAGTTAATCGTCTGTAGACCATTTCCTTTTTGCTAGCATTAAGCACAATACCAGCAATATCATAAACATATTGACAAAGAAAATTAAAATCCCCCTTACTTAGTTCAAATGCTTTATCACGATTTGTCATAAGTAAAGTTCTCTAAAACTCTTCCCATTCTTGGTCTGTTTCTATTTTAGAACGGTTTGATTTCGGCGCAGGTCTCGATTTTCGCGCCGGTGGTCGACTAATAGGTTGAGCACGTCCGCGACGAACAGGCGTTCTCACTTCTGGTTCTGGTTCACTTGTATTATTAAAGAAGGCAACTTGATCTAGTAATGCTTGAGATTGTTCTTCCATCGACTTACTTGATGCAGCAGCTTCTTCAACTAAGGCCGCATTTTGCTGTGTCATTTCATCCATTTGACTCACCGCTACACTGACTTCTCCAATACCCGCTGATTGCTCTTTACTGGCACTATCAATATCACCAATCATCTTGCCAACTTCTTCAATAGCTGAGACTAACTCTGTGAAAGTTTGCCCAGTTTCATCAACTAATTTAGTTCCCTGACCGACAGCTTCTACACTGTCGTTGATTAAACCTTTAATTTCTTTCGCTGCGCCGGCTGAGCGTTGAGCTAAATTACGAACCTCTGCTGCTACAACCGCAAAACCACGGCCTTGTTCACCAGCTCTTGCGGCTTCAACAGCAGCATTTAGTGCGAGTAGATTTGTTTGAAAGGCAATTTCATCAATAACACTAATAATGTCGGCGATTTTTTTACTCGACTTATTAATATCACTCATTGCGGTAATAGCACTTTTCACAACAGCGCCGCCATTACTCGCTTTTTCCATAACTGAACTTGCTAAAATACTGGCCTCGGAAGCATTCTCTGCATTTTGTTGAACCGTGCTAGTAAGCTCTTCCATTGCAGAGGCTGTTTCCTCTAGACTTGATGCTTGAGATTCAGTTCTATGACTAAGTTCGTTATTACCTTCAGCTATTTCTCTAGCAGAATCAAAAACGTTGGTCGATGCTCCACGTATTTCTTCTACCATATTATTCAAGTTTTCTATTGAACCGTTCATAGCGTCTGCAAGTGCTAAGAATTCACCTGCGTATTCACCGTCCATCGTTTGTGTCAAGTCACCATCAGAAAGTGCTTGTGCAACATTAATAGCTTCATTTATGGGTTCTACAATCGCATCCATTAGACCATTTATATTATCACCGAGCCCCTTCATGAACCCTGTGTAATCTGAGGTTTCAATTCTGCTATCTAACTGACCTGATATCGCATCACTGATCATACTTTCAACTTGCGCTTGTGCATCTTTTTCTTCGGTTAAATCTAGCCATTGCACAGCGGTTCCAACATGGTTTCCTTCCTCATCTTTTAACGCTATTGCAATTAATTGGAAAGTCAGCCCCACTAAAGATATTTCTGTGTCATGTGGTAAATTATCTGGATTTCCTAATAAATTTTGTTGATGTGCAGGATTTCGATGGAAGGAATCAAAATTACTGCCTACCATGGTTTTGACACTAAATGAAGGTAACACTTTTTGAATTTTAGCTTCACGTCGTGACAACATTTTACAAACTGAAGGATTAGCATAAACGATATTACCTTGAGTATCAGCCATCATCACATTCGTTGTCATACCTTCAAGGGTAGAGGTTAATCGTCCAACTTCAATTGATTTTTGACGGATATCAGTCACATTTCCCCATTCAAGTGCATTACCGATATATTCACCTGTAGCATTCATAATCGCAGTAACATTTAATTCAAAGGTAAGATCTTGCACTTGAATATCGGTTTGCCATGGTAAGTTATTTGGATCGTCTAGCAGTTTTCGTTGATGTGCAGGATTTTTATGAAAACCATCAATACAAGTGCCAATAATCGCATCTTCATCCGCACTAAAACCGGGAAAACTTTTAGCAAATGTCGCTTCATTTTCTTTCAACAAATCAAAAGTCGCTTTGTTAGCGTAGGTGATCAAAAAATCACGGTCGATCATCATGCTTGGCGTATTAGATTGATCAATAGCACCTTGCAACTGAACGGCTTTATTATTGTCTGCTCGGACCTGAGTCACATTCCCCCACTCAAGTGCATTACCAATATATTCGCCGGCAGCATCCATAATTGCAGTAACATTCAATTCAAACGTTAAGTCTTGGACTTGAATATCAGTTTGCCATGGTAAGTTATTTGGATCGTCTAGCAGTTTTCGTTGATGTGCAGGATTTTTATGAAAACCATCGATACAAGCGCCAATAATCGCATCTTCATCCGCACTAAAACCGGGGAAACTTTTAGCGAAGGTCGCTTCATTTTCTTTCAATAAATCAAAAGTCGCTTTGTTAGCGTAGGTGATAAGAAAATCACGGTCAATCATCATGCTTGGCGTATTTGATTGGTCAATCGCACCTTGCAATTGCACCGCACGGTCACTTTCGAAACGAACTTTCGTTACATCACTCCATTCAAGTGAATTACCTATATAATCGCCATTTTCACTAGTAATAGCAGTTACATTTAATTCCATAGTTAAGTGTTCAATTTGAATATCGGTGGTGTAAGGTAAGTTATTTGGATCGTCAAGTAATTTTCGTTGATGTGCAGGGTTTGTATGAAACCCATCAATACAGTAACCAATGATTACACCTTTATCTGCTTTGAAATCAAGCCATTTTTTCTGAAAAGTAGCCTCATGGGACTTTAATAATTTCATAGTAGATTCATTTACATAAGTGATAATAAAGTCTCTATCTATCATCATAAATGCGGTGCCAGACTGTTCTAATGCTCCCTGAAAAAATGCATATTTCCCATCATTGTTATTACGCATAGTGTTTCCTGCCAATTTGGTTTTTTCAACTATGGCTGCCTCTGCAGCTTCTATCATTGTTCTTGCTAGTAAGTCGTAAACAGCCGTCCATGCTTTTTTTACATTTAACGTAAAATCATCTCCTAAACTTGTTTCTAACGTTTTAAGTAAAGCGCCACCAACAGTATCGTAATGAACTGAAGTTACGCCGTAATCAACATGTCTTTCACCAAGTTTTTTTACTGCAGGAATGAGTTTTTTGGGACTATCTAATAATTTGACTGCGGTATCAAGCATTGTCATTAACTTGTTACCTTGTTCGGTCATATTACTTTTGAATAGAGGTTTTAACGAAGAGTCCATGTCAAACAAGGTGCTATAAAACATTTCCGCTGCTTGCGGAGCAACTGGCTTCACTTTAGCCCATGACTCTTGAACTAAACTAATTTGTTTGGGTGTCATAATTTTTATCCACCTTTTCTTTTTAACCGCCTAATTAAAATCTGATTTTTACAATAACCTCTAACTTTTGGCCACTATTTTATCTAATGACCGTGAATTAACATCTCTATTGTCAACCTGATAAAGTTCGTTCTGATCTAATAAACTATTACTGTCTAGTAAGATAATTAACTTATCTTCAATAGTTGCTAACCCCTGTAAAAAACACCGATCAATATTGTTGCCAAATGCAGGAGGTGTTCGTATTGATTTTTTGTCAAACTTATATACTTCTGATACTGCATCTACAACAATACCAACAGCCATCGATTTTTGATTATTTTGATTATTTTGATTATTTTGATTACGTAAAATAATGGTAACTGTTTGCTCATTGTACGCTAAAGGTTCTTGACCAAAACGCTGTCTCAAATCAATAATTGGTATAATAATGCCACGTAAGTTGATAACACCTTTTATATAGTCAGGCTTGTTTGGTAACTCCGTAACTGAGCTCCAAACGCGTATCTCTTGTACACATAAAATATCAACGCCGTACTCTTCGCCATTTAATACAAAGGTGAGATATTCTTGCTCTTGTTCCATAGTATCTTCCTTTATCAGCTTATTTGATGCTGTTCAACAGCTTGTAAAGCTTTGACATTAAGTATCGTAACAACGTTTTCGCCTACATTGACTAACCCATCAAGGTAATTTTGTGGTACGTAACCTCCAAAAGCGGGAGCCGGTTTTATTTCATTCGTTTCTACATTTAATACATCGGAAACGGCATCAACAACAAAACCAATAGTGCGTGTTTTCTCTTCCGTTTCAACGGTGAGTACTATTACTACCGTTGTTTCACAATAGACGGCTTCACCAATATTAAATTTCATTCGCAGGTCAACAATAGGAACAATAATACCGCGCATATTTATCACCCCTTTTATATAACGAGGTGAATTAGGAATACGGGTTGGGTTTTCCCAACTGCGAATTTCTTCTACACATAAAATATCAACCGCGTATTGCTCATCTGCTAATAAAAATGTGAGGTATTGTTGACCACTGGTTATAAAGTCAATTCCTTCAAGGGAATATTCCCCCTCAACAGGAACGTCTTCAGCTAACATTTGAATATCCATTAAGAGATCACTCCTTCAGATATTGACTGTGTAGTTTGGGATTGAACTGTTGATCGAAGTTTTTGATTCAATTGCGCCTTAGCAAGCGCCATAGAAATAATACCAGGCACATCTAAAATCATGGCAACAGAACCATCACCTAAAATGGTTGCTCCAGAAACGCCTTCAACTTGTTGGTAGTTATCATTCAAACTTTTTATAACGACTTGCTGTTGAGCAAGTAAATCATCAACCATCAAGCCTATTTTCTGACCATCCGCTTCAACAACCACTAATAATGATTTTTCAATGTTTTCAAATTCACACGGGATATTAAACAATTGATACACGGGGATAACAGGCACATTATCCTCACGAAGGCGATAAAGTACCATATCGCCAGACACTCTATTAATAAGCTCTTTTGTGGCTGTAAAGATTCAACAATAGTAATGAGAGGAATAATATAAGTTTCAGTGCCAACCTGTACAAGTTGCCCATCTAAAATGGCAAGCGTAAGCGGTAAGTTGACACGAAAGGTACTTCCCTTCCCTTGTTCTGATTCAACTTGAATACGTCCACCCAAGGACTGAATGTTCTTTTTAACCACATCCATACCAACACCACGACCAGAAATATCACTGATTTCTTTTGCTGTAGAGAAACCGGGTTCGAAGAGTAAATCAAAGGTTTGAGCGTCAGTAAGTATCGTATTTTCATCGACAATGCCTTTCTCTAGGGCCTTATTAAAAACTGCTTCACGGTTGATTCCAGCACCATCATCTTTAATTTCTATAACAATACTGCCGCCTTGATGATAAGCGTTTAAAATAATGGTGCCCTTTTCAGGTTTACCATTCGCTAATCGAACTTCAGCAGATTCAATACCATGGTCAACAGCATTACGTACTAAATGAACAAGTGGGTCGCCAATTTGTTCCATGACGGTTTTATCTAATTCGGTTTGCTCACCTTTTAAAATGAGCTCAATTTCTTTACCTGTTTTTTTAGATAAATCGTGAACGAGTCTTGGAAACCGATTGAATGCAAAGCTAATAGGAAGCATGCGAATACGCATAACACTTTCTTGTAACTCTTTCGTGTTTTGTAGCAACTGCTCTAAACCTGAATTAAGGCGTTCAACTTTAGATAAATCAAAATCATTACCTAGTTCAGATAACATAGATTGAGTAATAACTAATTCACCCACTAAATTAATTAAACTATCCACTTTATCGACACCTACACGAATAGAACCCAGGTCATTTTTAGCTTTACTTGAAGGTTTTTCAGCACTGTTAGGAGGAGTAACTGCAGGTTTGTCACTTGTTGGGGGTAATGGAATTAGTTCAGCTTCTGCAATAGTATTTAGTGCGGGTGATTTTTCCGAAATTGATACTTCTAAAGTTGGTAAAATACGGTGAATTTGTTCTTCTTTTGTAATGATTAATTCGCATTCGTCTTCGACCCATTCAAACACTTCTTTTATTTCGTCTTCGCTTGCAATTGACTGAAGTGTGAGGTCCCAACTTAAATAAACTTCTTCTGCATCGATATCATTCAGAGCCGGAAGTTCTGTTGCGCAAGCGACTATAGCGACTTCTCCTAAGTCAGCTAAAGCATTAAAAAGTAATAAAGGGTCATTACCCGTTTGTACTAAGTGATGTTCAGGAATAAATTTAATGTGCCAAGTAGCAGAATCGTCAATGTCGGTATCAACAACGTCTGAACTATTAATGGTTAAAGGTTCGCTTACTTCTACCCCACCAGCAGCTAAGGTTTTTTCTAACAATACTGATGTTTCAATTATTTTTGATGTATCACATTCTACTTCATCACGTATTGACTCAATGAGTAAACGCATACAATCAACAGAATCTAATAATAATTCAACATCATCTTGTTGAATATTACGTCTTCCATCACGCATTTCATCAAGTAATGTTTCAACTAAATGCGTAAATTCAGTGACATTATTAAAACCAAAAGTACCCGCACCACCTTTTATTGAGTGCGCTGCACGAAAAATTGAATTAATTGTTTCATCGTCTCCTTGCTCTAAACCCAGCAAGCTCGACTCCATTAATTCGAGGCCTTCAAAGCTTTCTTCTAAAAAACTTGGAATAAACTGCGATAGATCTACACTCATAATAACGTTACCTAACAACCCTTTTAATAGTTGCTAATAATTTTTCGGGGTTAAAAGGTTTGACCAACCAGCCAGTAGCTCCTGCTGCTTTACCACGCACTTTCATATCTCCGGAGCTTTCTGTGGTTAACATCAAAATAGGTGTAAATTTGAAATTTGATAGTTTTCGTAATTCTTGACAAAGAATTATACCATCCATAATGGGCATGTTTACGTCGGAAATAACCAAATCAAACGTGGCTCCTTGTGCTTTATTTAAGCCATCTTGCCCATCTTTTGCCTCAACCGTTTCATAACCGGCACTCTTTAATGTGAAGCTAACCATATCGCGAATAGAGTTAGAGTCGTCTACAACCAATACTTTGGTCATGTATATTTCCTTTTTAAGCTGAAGATAACGGCAAAGACTTAATCATAATTAAGCATTCAGGTATTGATTTAAAATCGCTTCGTTAATCCCTAGTTTCTTAACACTTTTTTGAATTACTGAAGAAGTTGAACTCCAAATAAGTTCTTTATTATTAGCCACGATGTAAGTTACCGCAGCTAATAATAATTGGACGCCCACTGTATCGATATGAATTAACTCACTATCATCAAAACTAATGACATCATTTTCATCAATTTCTATAAGAAGCTTTACTTTACAGTCGCTAACTTGAGCAATCGTTAATTGAGCCGGTAATTTAAACATTTAATCCCTTATGTATACGCATAAAAATAACTAACCTATAAATAAACATAAGACAATAATAATTAACTGCAAGTTTATTATTATAATAAATTTGCTACTTTTTAGGTGTTTACGAAATTTCAATAAAACATATTGATAATACACATAAAATTAGTAAGGTTTATTTTAATGAATATATTGCTTTCCCTGTTTACAATTATTATGGTTGAAAGAATATGAATTATTGAGAATGAAAATGTCACAAGAGAGTCACAAAGTACCAAGCCAAGTATTTCGTTGGTTTGAGAAAATGAAAAGTAACTACGAACAGAGTGTTCAAGGTGTTTTACAACGATTCGAACAATATAGTCACAGCCAACAATTAAGAATAGATCAAGCTAATCAATCTACTATTGATAATTTAAAACAGTCTCATCAAAAGCTACTCTCTTTTCAGAGTGATCGAATTAATCAGTTGAGTCATGATGTAAAATATTACAAAGACCAAATGGCTAAACAACAGCAAACGATAGAACAACTTAATGGCCGCTATGATGCGGTAATGAGCTGTTTACTTACCGAGAAAAGAAAAGACATTGATATTCGAGATGTTTTTTCTGATGATGACTTTGTAAAAAGTAAGCCAAATGACTTCATTGAAAGTATTGAAGATAGCAATATTTCAAATCCAGCCTCTGATGATATTAACGATGAACATGCAAGTAAGAATAAAGATAACAGCATTATTGATGACAATAAGGGGACGACATTAAATCAAGATAATAACAATCTTTTCGACCAAGGCATTTTAAAAAGAGAACAAGGTGATATTAAAGAAGCTTTTCAATTATTTGAGCAAGCAGCTAAGCTTGGACATCCACAATCAATGGGTGCTATGGGACGTTCATTTTTCTTAGGTGAAGGCACAAAAGAAAATCATTCAATGGGGTTAGCCTGGCTTATTCATGCGGCGAAACAAGAGTTACCACAAGCGGTGGTTAGAGTGAAGCAATTTCAGCAAAATGATCCCGAACTATATGAAGAAGCGATGAAATTAGTGGATCATCTCTAGTTTATTTAGTGATAAATGGAAAATTTTATAATACGTAACCGGATTAACAACACAACCACCAAAGTGTATATTGTATAAAATAATAATGTCATAATACCAAAATCGTAAATATAATTTTTGGAACATGAAATGATACAAAAAATGACTATAGGTTTAGGTGGCTCGGAAGCAATTACAGAGCTAGCCAAACTTAGTAAAATGACAGATGATGTTCAGCCTATTTCATCAAACGAATTTCAATCACGTATTTCAAAAGCTCAGCAATTAATGAGAATCAATAATATTGAGGCAACTTATTTAGACGCTGGTACCAACCTGTATTATTTTACAGGAACAAAATGGTATGCAAGTGAACGTATGGTGGGCGCAATAATCCCACAAAAAGGCGATATTCAATATATTACTCCCTCTTTTGAAGTGGATACTTTAGACCAATACATGGTCATAAAAGGGAAAATTAATGGTTGGCAAGAGCATGAAAGCCCTTATCAATTATTTATCAAAATTTTAAATAACATGGGGATTGATTCAGGAAAAATTGCACTTGACGAATCAACTTCATTCTTCATTGCTGATGGCATCAAAAAATGCACAGACAATGACAACAATAATTATCAACTTATTGATGCAAAACCGATCACAGCGGGTTGTCGCAGCGAAAAATCATCAAATGAAATTGCGCTATTGCAACAAGCAAAACATATGACAATGGAAGTTCATAAAGCTGTTGCAAGAATCTTATATCAGGGTATCAGTACTCAAGAAGTTACTAATTTTATTCATCAAGCTCATATAAAAGTTGGAGCGCCTGCTGGTTCTTATTTTTGCATTGTTTTATTTGGCAAAGATTCATCCTACCCACACGGTGTTAAAACACCCAAAACTTTAGCATTAAATGACATTGTACTAATCGACACAGGTTGTCAGTTAGAAGGATACAATTCAGACATAACACGTACTTATGTTTTTGGTGAAGCTAACGCACGTCAACGCGAAATGTGGTTGATAGAGAAAAATGCTCAAATAAGTGCTTTTAATGCAGCAAAAATTGGTGTTTCTTGTGGGGATGTGGATATTGCTGCTCGTGATTATTTAGCGAGCCAAGATATGGGGCCTGATTACCAAACGCCTGGTTGTCCGCATAGAACTGGCCACGGTATAGGTTTAGATATTCACGAGTGGCCTTATTTAGTACGTAGCGATAAAACATTACTCACGGTTGGTATGTGCTTCTCAAATGAACCTATGCTGGTATTACCAAATGAATTTGGTGTTCGCCTTGAAGATCATTTTTATATGACAGAAACAGGTGCTAAATGGTTTACTGAACCATCGCATTCAATTGATGACCCATTTGGTTTAATGAAATAACCCCACACATTTATAGGTGAGAATGAATGATTGTTATCATACATTCTCATCACTCATATTTTGCTTTTTAAAATAAGTAATCAACTTTGAATAAATTATTGTTTGGCTAATGACTTAGCTTTGAGTAGAATCAATTCATACTCAAAAAATAAAATTTAATTGTTGATACTATGCATGCACTTTTTGAATACCTGCCGCTAGTTGTTTTCTTTATTGTTTATCAAGTAATGGATATTTACTGGGCAACAGGTGCATTAATTGCCCTAGCAGCAGCGCAAATAATTTACTATCTCATCAAAAAAGAACCTATCCCTAAGCGTACATTAATCTTTTTTGTGCTTATTGCTTTATTTGGCGGTTTGACCATATTTTTACACGATGATATATTCCTAAAATGGAAAGTAACCATTATTAATTTATTTTTCGCTATTACACTCATCATCAGTGATAAGTTCTTTAATAAAAACATCATAAAAAGTTTCCTCAATGAGGCGTTGGCTCTACCCGAAAATATTTGGGGAAAACTTAATGTAGCCTGGGCTTTATTTTTCGCCGCATCTGCATTTTTAAACTTATACGTTGCTTTTAATTTTGACCAAGATACTTGGGTAAATTTCAAAGTATTTGGGTTAACTGGCTTAATGTTTATTTTTTCTATCGGTTGTATTATATCAATATCAAAAAACTTACCTGACGATGATGAAGATAGAGAGCATAAAACGAATGAATCAGTTGAAGAAAAAAATAGTCAATAAACCGAACCATCACCCCTCAATTTATGGAAAGTAAATGTTTTATCTAATTTATTCAGAAGACGTAGAAAATAGCTTAGCACAAAGAATGTCGGTACGTGAGCAACACTTAGTTCGCTTAAGACAATTACAGGATCAAGGACGTTTATTAATTGCCGGACCTTGTCCAGCTATTGATAATGAAAATCCTGGAGAAGCCGGCTTTACAGGTTCTCTAATTGTTGCTGAATTTAATAGTCTAATAGATGCACAATCATGGGCAGATAAAGACCCATACATTGAAGCCGGTGTTTATAAAAAAGTGACTGTAAAACCTTACAAAAAAGTTTTGCCTGCATAAACTTAAGCGATTATAATTTTATGCGAATACATTACTGAAGAAAAATTTAGAAACTTAATGAAGAGTATGATGAATAAATTTTCTACCTACAGTTTAGCTTTAGCCTTTTGCTTATTATCGAGTGTGAGCTATGCAAAAAAGTCAATTGAACATTGCGAAGCAACACAGGAAACAACTTCAGGTTTATCAAGTTGTTTAGATACAGTAAAAGCATCAATAGATAGAGAATTACAAACGTGGATAAACAACCAAGTTTTTATTCTCGAAGAATTTGCATTAACAACCGGACGGCGTTCTGCATTAGACATGTTCAAACGCTCCCAACGTAATTTCATTACCTTCAGAGAAAATGATTGTCGATGGCAATATCTTGCTATTTCACCAAATACTGGCGCAGCATCCGCTTACAAAAAGTGTTATATTTTGGTCAGTAAAGCTCGTATCAATGAACTAGAACGAATTAATCCTTAATTATAAAATTAGCGCTTCAACATTACTAAGCGCTAATTTTATCGCTATATACGTTTCAAACTCCTTTTTTATTTTATTACTTCTGTTTTTTTACAGACCTTACTCTCGGAAAATATTCGTCATTAATAACCGATAAATTATCAAATAAATAACACACGCCACCGTGATAAGTGAAAATCCTATTCCTGCAAATAAATCTGGCGCTTTCATTAAACTGCTCATTAGCGACTCTTGATAATAAAAAAACCACTGATGATCATCTGGAAATACAACGGTATGTAAATAGTAAAATATCTCTGTAAAACCGAAGATACTAAACATTAATAACAACACAATACCGGGTATAATAACCGCGATGAATTGTTCTTTCTTAAGTGGTTTTGGCTGTTTAAAACGATAGACACCTACAATAACAACAAATAATAATAATATGTTAATAACTGATGCAGAGCGTAATTTATTAACTAGATCACTTACGTCTCGTAAATGCACAACCTCTGCAGTTGTTAGCAGTAATTTAATTTCTTTTTCTTCATTTTCGTAGCTGAGCTTTGCTAACCCTGCACCGTTATTATTAATTTCGTAGACGATTTGATTGAAACTAGTAAAGTGCTGTTGAGTCGTGGTGTTTGCAAAATCTTTTTTACCTTGAGTATTCTGTGGTACATAAGTTTTAATCGTTTGTTCTATATTGAGCTGTGAATACCAGAACTCATAAAAAAAGTTAACACTTTTATTGACTTGCCAACTTAAGCCCAATGAAAAAACCAACAAAAATAAACATAAGAAAAACCACAACAAATTAGCTAAGCTTCTATTTTTTATTGATGAACTGCTCATAATTAAAATTCAAACTCAATGGCT
>Ga0115005_10000117_pt1 | contig 54848 bp, 58 predicted proteins | sample ArcOceMetagenome_FD_87163 | JGI IMG/M metagenome (GOLD analysis project Ga0115005, IMG submission 87163) | Marine eukaryotic phytoplankton communities from Arctic Ocean - Arctic Ocean - Greenland ARC118M Metagenome | ecosystem: Environmental > Aquatic > Marine > Oceanic | place: Arctic Ocean... | reverse complement strand
ATGAATTCTGCCGAAGCGTATTTACAAATGTGGGAGCGCGCCGAAGCCGCTACCCCATCTGCACATGTTGACCCACTTAACTAGCCGTTAACCTAGTCATAAAAAAGGCGCTCACTGAGCGCCTTTTTTATTGGTGATTGATTATTTCATGTTGCAATGAACTTTATTAGTATTTGTTCATCCTAAAAATGGACAATAAAAATAAAGGAAGCAACATGCTACGGATTGCAACGATTGTATCAATTCTATTTTTAACCGCCTGCGCCACATCCACAGGTTATCATCCCGATACTCACTTCAGCGGCGTTAAATACAGCGACTCACGGGTAAAGGATGTCTATTTATTTTATCCAGGCACACCCATTCCTGGTGAGTTCGAACAACTGGGGCTTGTCACCGCAACCGGTGATCAAGGTTCCAGTAATCAAGATGTGTTATCACACTTAAAAGTCAAAGCACTAAAATCGGGGGCTGATGCCATCATTGCCGTGGACCGTCGTATTGAGCCGCGCAGTGCCGGTTTGATATTTGATGACGAAAAAGAACACTACAATGCGATTTCCTATCAGGGTACTGCGATCCGCTTTAACGATATCGATGCTCTGCCTGACCACATCAAGGTGCAAATGAATGCACCGGATTATCACGCACAACGTGTGGTGCGCAATGATTCCGATAGTCGCTCAAATAGCATTATGTTTGAATTATTTTTATCGCTAGCCCTAGGTGTTGCCTATCTCGTGTCGCTATAGTGACGAAGCGATCATTATTCATTAATGGCGATAATATTGGCTTTTTTGAAAAAATTGAAATCCGTGGCAGTGGCGCAAGTATACGCGCCCATCATACGGGTGATGATTAAGTCACCATCCGTTAATTTAGGCAGTAATATATTCTCGTCAATCACATCAATGCTGTCACAGGTAGGCCCGGCTAATACAGACGGTACGCGTGGGCCTTGGGTATTTAAAACATCAATGGGATAGCGCCCGTGATCAAACAGAATGCCGCTAAACGAGCCGTACACACCATCGTCTAAGTAGTACCAAGGCTTACCACCTCGCATAGCCTGCCCCATCACAGAGGCAATACTCATCACCGCAGGGCCAACAATAAACCGCCCAGGCTCAGCCAAGACTTTAATTTTTTTATCCAGTTTTGAAAGCGCAGTACGAATGGGCTGGCAAAAGGTCTCTATGCTTACAGCCTGCTCGTCATATGCAACGGGGAAACCTCCGCCTATATCCAATGATTCAATTGCCGGTAAATGGTTATCTTCCATTTGTGTCATTAATTGCATGCTTTGCTCAATGGCAAACACATAATGTTGCGCATCTTGGGTTTGTGAGCCCACATGAAACGATAAACCATTAATGCGAATCCCTAAGTCTTTCGCTTTTCTGGCTATGATCATCGCATCATCGAGATGACAACCGAACTTTTTAGATAAATCCGCAAACGCATCGGCATTGGGAAAACTTAAACGCAGAAATAATTCAACTTCATTTTTATATGGAATGAATTTTTCAAGTTCATTTAAACCATCAATCACAAAACGACGACAGCCATAATCCATGGCGTAACGAATATCAGAATCACGCTTAATGGGGTGCGTGTGAATGGTATTAGCTGGGGCCACAGCTTGGCGTTTAACCATGTCTACTTCACCATTACTGGCTAGATCAAAACTGGCCCCTTGCTCGAGCAGAGTCTTCACCACTGTATCGTGGGGCAATGGCTTTAAAGCAAAATGAAGCGTGACATTGGGCAACGCATGTTTGAGTAACTGGTATTGTTCACGCAACACTTGGCAATCCAGTAATAATAAAGGCGAGCCATGTTCACTGACCAGCTCTTCTATACTGGCTTTTTCTGTCATGGAAAGAGGAAGGTGACGCACACCTATATTGGCTAATAAACCAATGTCTTCATATTTCATAGACCGCTCCTTTGCTCTCGTTGAGCCCAATCACGACTCAATCATGATTGCCAATACATAGCAATAAAGCGCAAAAAGAAGAACTTACAAGGGATTATTTATGAATTTTTGATGAAGGTAAGCTCTAACAAAAAATATTATTAGAGCCTTTGTGAATAGCAATAGGGTGAAACAGAGCGTCAGATTGAAATAACCGTCACTTGATGTTGACTTTCAAGCCAATCAACACAATGTGATCCCCTTCCATTCGGCGAATGGTTAATCGTAATGGCCCCACTTTAATACGGTCCCCCACGACAGGATGCTTGCCTAAACGAATTTTAAGTAAGGTTTCAACCGTACCCGTTTCTTCTAAACTAACGCCATATGCTAAAGCCAAATCACTGATCGCCGCATCCGGGTTAATGATGAATTCACCAAAGAAATTACTCATGGCCAGCTGACTTTGCTGATCTTGACGGGTAAACGATAACGCCGCGTCATCCATGTCATCGGTGCGCATCAACAACCAAATATGATCCCCCACTTCGATCTTTGTATTACGTTCAACTGGTAGCCATTGGTTATCGCGCACCTGTGCTACCCATTTTGGATAGCTGTGCCAGCTTTGAATCGGATTAAAATTAGCCGCATGAACAGGTGAACCCTCTTCGACCACAAATTCAGCCACTTGTAATGAATGATCTGAGCGGTTTATTAAAGAGTAACTGTGCCGAGGCGCAGGCACGTGTGGAATAATCACTTTAAGCCAGCGCGCCATAGGCGCAACCGTTGCCCCTTGCACAAGCAGTGAGACCAAGACAATCACAAAGGTCACATTAAATATCTCGCGAGCACCGTCGATGCCGGCCATAACAGGGTACAAAGCAAGCACGATGGGCACCGCGCCTCTTAAACCCACCCAGCTAATGAAAAACCGTTCTTTCCAACGAAAACGAAAAGGCAATAAACAAATCAACACCGCTAACGGTCTGGCTAAAAAGATTAAGAAACAAGCAATGGTAATGGACAACAATAAATTATCCATAACATGAGACGGAGTGACTAATAACCCAAGAATTAAGAACATGCCCGCTTGCGCTAACCACGCAAGGCCATCCATCACCTGAGAAACCGACTCAGACGGTTTAGTATTGGCGTTACCGACTTTTAAGCCCAATAAATAAATAGCAAGAAAGCCACTGCCGCCTAATAAATTGGTACCAGAAAAGACCACCATGCCAAACGCTAAAATCAGTAGTGCAAATAAACCACTGCTTAACGTCATCCGGCTCAATAAGTTTGACAGTAAATACCCACCAATCAAACCGCCTAGGGCACCTAAGCCAAACTGCTGTAAAAACAATAATAAAAATTCATGAAAGGACGCGACATGGGTTGCGTCCACACTCAGTTGAACCAGCACAATCACTAATAGAATCGCCATAGGGTCGTTCGCCCCGGATTCGATTTCTAAGGTGCCGCCTACCCGTTCATTTAATTTAATGCCGCTGTTGCGCAGCACATTAAATACAGCCGCCGCATCCGTTGAACCCACAATGGCACCCAGCAATAAACCTAACTGCCATGGAATATCCAACAACCAGGCTGCAAACAGTCCCACGCTCCCTGCGGTGAGCACCACCCCCATCGTGGCTAATGTCGTCGAAGGCCATAACGCGGAACGAAAGGTGCTGACCTTGGTGCGCATACCACCATCAAGCAAGATGACCGCTAATGATGCGCTACCCACCAAAAAAGCCAATTCAAAATCATCAAATAAAATGCCGCCCACACCGTCTTCACCGGCTAGCATCCCAACGGCTAAAAATAACAGTAAAAAAGGAAAACCAATGCGTGCCGTTAATGAGCCGGCAATAATACCGGTTAACAACAAAATGCCCGCAATGATTAAAAAGGTATTGGTATCTGCCATATGACTATCAGCTATCCATAAAAAATAAACGCACACAGGCTCTTAGTGACTTATAGCATACACCCAAACTAAAAAGCATCTACCTCTACTGAACACGCATCATCCATCATGAATAAAAAAGGCATCAGTACAAAGCAAGAAATGGCGCAATGAAATAACAAGAAGGATTGACAAGACGAGAAAACAACTGGTTTCACCAGCACAAACAGCTAGCTTGCGCTAGCTGAGTGCCAGAGAAAGTGAATTTAAATAACCCGATTGGATTATTTAAATTTTACCACCGCGCGGTAACGGGCCTTACCTTCACGCACATGGTCAAGGGCATCATTGATGTTCTCTTTATCGAACAATTCAATTTGTGGTTGAATGCCATGACGCACAGCAAACTCTAGCATCTGTGCAATCACCGCAGGACTACCAACAGGGCTTGCTGAAACACTGCGCTGCGCCAACATCATAGGGAAAACACTTAAGCTTAATGGCTCAAGTACCGCACCCACAAAGTGCAAGCGGCCTTTTGCACGCAAGGTACCCATGTAGGCATCCCAGTTAAGGGACACGTTAACCGTGGAGATAATCATGTCAAAGCTGCCAGCGGCGGCTTCTAGCTGAGCGGCATCTTTCGAGTTTAGGGTTTTATGGGCACCCAGCTCTAATGCCTCTTTTTCTTTATCCGGGTTAGAAGTGAACGCCGTTACTTCACAGCCCCATGCATTAAGGAACTGCAACGCCATGTGGCCCAAGCCACCAATCCCAATCACCGCCACACGAGCAGTCGGCTTAAGATCAAACTGAACCATAGGGTTATAAACCGTCACACCACCACAAAAAAGTGGGCCTGCGTAACTCATATCCAGTTGATCGGGCAGTTTTACAACCGCGGTACTCTGCGCACGCACTTTGTCGGCAAAGCCGCCGTGGCGACCAATAATGGTCGGACTTGAGGTCCCGCATAGATTGTGATCGCCTGTCATGCAGCTTTCGCAGTGATTACAATATGCACTGTGCCAACCTAACCCCACACGATCACCGGCTTTCAGGTGTGTGACCTGACTGCCAACCTGACTCACCACACCCGCCACTTCGTGACCGGCTACCAATGGATACTGGCTAAACCCCCATTCGTTATCCAGCATGCTCACATCACTGTGGCATACGCCGCAATAATGCACATCAATCTCAACTTCTTGTCCACCTAGCTCACCAGGTTCATATTGAAACGGCTCTAGCGGCCCTTTTGCTTGTTTGGCTGCAAATGCATTAATCATGGTGACTCCTCAACATTGAAATGAAACTTGCCATATTAAAACCTCATGGCGCCCAGCTGGCTATAGCGTCCTATCGAACGAGCTGTTGCATAAAGCATAGGGCAAGCGCAGTAGTGCGCCTGTAAAATAGCCCTTATTTAGATGGCCTTGTTAGACAATCACCAAAAGCGACGACTATTTAGCCTTCAATGTTAGATATGCTCACCACTTTTGTGGTTTTCTGGTAGAATTCGCGCAAAATTTATACTGGTATTTGACCTTGTTTACATCGTTTGATCTGCAACCCCCGTTGTTAAAAGCCATTGAAGCCCTAAACTTCAAAACCCCGACACCTGTCCAACTTCAGGCCATTCCTGATGCATTGCAGCACAAAGACCTAATGGTCTGTGCGCAAACCGGCAGTGGTAAGAGTGCCGCATTCTTATTGCCAATCCTCAATCAATTAATGACCAAGCCTGCGCCGAACTCTAAAACCCGCGCCTTGGTGCTTGTGCCTACCCGAGAACTGGCGCGCCAATTACTCAAACAAACGGAAGCGCTGGCTAAATTCAGCAAGATTCAAGCAGCATCGATTACCGGTGGTCAAGAATTCAAATTTCAAGCGGCGTTATTCCGCAAAAATCCTGAAATCATCATTGCAACCCCTGGGCGTCTGCTTGAGCACATGGGCAAAAGCGAAAACCTTTTAGAAGATGTTGAAGTACTGGTGCTGGATGAAGCGGATCGCATGCTTGACATGGGTTTCTCAGAAGACGTGCTCAACATTGCGAGCCAATGTAAACGCCCGCAACGTCAAACCATGCTGTTTTCTGCCACCCTTAAACAGCGCGGCATGCACGACATTATTCAAACCGTCTTAAATGAGCCCAAAAACATCCTAGTGGATAACTTCAAAGGTGAGCACGAAAACATCGCTCAAGAAGTCATGCTCGGTGACGATGACAAGCACAAGCAACGCTTGCTCACGTGGTTGTTATCCAACAAAGACTTTCGCCAAGCGATTATATTCGTCAACACAAAAATTAAAGCTGAAAGCCTTTACCATTTTCTTGAATACCACAATATTAATGCCGCCGTTTTACAAGGCGACATGACACAAGACGAACGTAATCACGTTATGACACGCATGAAGCAAGGCAGCTTTGATGTGTTAGTGGCCACCGACGTGGCGGCTCGTGGCTTGGATGTTAAGCAGATCGACTTGGTCATCAACTTTGATATGCCACGCAGCGGTGACGATTATGTGCATCGCATTGGTCGTACCGGCCGTGCTGGCGAGCAAGGTTTAGCTGTCTCGTTAGTTGATCACACTGAGTGGAATTTAAAGTGTGCCATTGAGCGCTACCTGCGCATTGAGATGACACCTAAAAAAGCCAAAGGATTAGAGGGTAAATACAAAGGCCCTAAAAATATGAAATCCAATGGCAAACCTGTGGGGAAAAAGCCGTCTAAGAAAAAAGACAGCAAAAAACCCGCGGCGAAAAAAGCAGGTAAGAAACCTAGCTCACAGAAAACTGGGGCAAAAAAACCGGCTGCGAAAAAACCCGCTTCACCACGTTTTGGTGATGGCAGCGCACCGTTTAAGCCTAAACGCGATTCATAAGATCGCGTTTCCTCACATACCATTTAATTTAAATATTAAGGCTTGATATGAAATATTTTTGGATGAGCGTACGCTTTGTATTAGCACAAATCATTTTACTGGCTGATTTTTGTTATCGCCCTAAGGGCACTAAGCGCAGTCAAGAGAAACAAGCGGATTTAGATGAACAGTGTCAGCAATTGGCCTTATATCAATACGCCGCTTGCCCGTTTTGCGTAAAAGTTCGATGGGCTATGAAACGTAACCATTTAAACATTGAACTACGCGATGCAAAACGCAATGAAGAGTACGCCTACGAATTAGAAAACCAAGGCGGCAAATTAAAAGTGCCTTGTTTAAAAATCACGCATCTGGATGGTTCAAGCCAGTGGATGTACGAATCAAAGGATATCATTGCGTATTTGCAAAATATTGCCGACGGCCACACGCGTATTGAATTAGAACCAAGCCTAGCTAAAGCCAGTTAAGCTTAGCTGACGGATCACTTCCACGTCTGTGGAAGTGATCATGCCTTCCCTGTCATCTTCTGCCGCCTCGCCCCTTTCTTATCAGCCAACGCCTTTCAGCCGTCATCTTTAACCAATTAATGTTAACCACTCTGGTACTCACCCAAGACTCTTAAGTGGTTTTATAACGCTGTGTTAGTGACGCAACCATATAGGGGTTATTCCATATACATTACTTATTATTCCAATACGTTTAGCAAGCAGTGGGCTGCTATACTTCAAAAAACACCAGATATTTACACCCGTCGCTATGAAGCCAAGCAAGATTGATCTTTTCCTCCCTTTTCTTAGCTGGGCAAGATCCTATAACCGATTAACCTTTACTGATGATGCTGTTGCTGCGTTAGTGGTCAGTATGATGCTGATTCCTCAGTCGTTAGCCTATGCCATGTTGGCAGGTCTGCCACCGCAAACCGGTTTGTACGCAAGCTTATTACCACTATTGGCCTATGCATTTTTCGGTTCAAGCGGTCCGTTATCGGTTGGTCCATTCGCGATCACCTCCATCATGACCGCCACCGCATTGGCCAGCGCATTCTCGCACTATCATTACAGTGCCGAGCAAATGATCATAGCCGCCAGCACCTTGGCTTTATTATCGGGAGTGTGCTTGTTTGCCTTTGGTGTGTTTCGTTTGGGCTTTTTAACTAACTTTATTAGCTTCCCTGTAGTGACAGGGTTCATTTGTGCCTCAGCCATTATCATTGGATCGAGTCTGCTTGGTAGCGTGCTGGGGATTGAAATGAAAGGCGAAACCATCTTTCAAATACTGCAACAAGTGTGGATAAGACACGATGAAATCAACCTCATCACGTTAGTATTAAGCATCCTATTAATGGCTTTTTTGTATTTTGTCCCCAAACTACTGCAGCGAGTGATTTTCAAACTCACAGGTAAGGCACTCCTCAGCACCAGCCTGAGCAAAGCCACACCGGTACTGGCCATTGTGCTATCCATTGTTGCCGTTTTATTTTGGGACCTACACAACCATGGCGTGCAAATCATTGGCGACATCCCAAGTGGCCTGCCCCATTTTCATTTACCCAACTGGCAAGCCCTCAATTTAAGCCAATTGGATTGGCAAGAGCTGTTACATTCGGCGGTTTTAATTAGCATTATTGGGTTTATCAGTTCCCTCTCGGCTGCGCAGACGTTTGCCGCCAAACAGCGCCAACGGATTAATCCAAATAAAGAGGCCATGGCCCTTGGAATCGCCAATGTCTCAGCAGGCTTTAGCGCTGCTTTTCCGGTTTCGGCTAGTTTGTCTCGCTCTGCCGTCAGTTTTAATGCAGGGGCTAAAACCCCTGCAGCCAGTGGGCTCACAGCCATCAGTATTTTGCTCAGCTGCTTGTTTTTAACCCCCTATTTGTTTTATCTCCCCAAGGTCACCCTTGCGGCCATGATCTTATTGGCGGTGGTTTCCCTGTTTGATACCTCAGCAATAAAACGGACGTATCGCTACAGCAGTAGAGACTTTTCTGCGTTGTTAATTACCTTCGTGCTGACCTTAACCCAGGGGCTCGAATGGGGATTAATTGCCGGTATGATGGTGTCTATCACCCTGCATTTGTATCGTTCGAGCTTTCCTCATGTGGCTATTTTAGGTCAGATACCCAATACCGAGCATTTCCGAAATGTAGAGCGCCATGATGTGATCACCCATGACAAGGTGATTTCCATGCGCATTGATGCCAGCTTGTACTTTGCTAACGCTCGATTCTTAACCGATAAAATTAATGAACTGGTAGCTGGCTCACCTTCTGCCAAGCACTTGATACTCACATGCTCCGCCATCAATGACATCGACTCCAGCGCCATCGAAAGTTTATTAATGAGCAATCACTACCTCAAAGAAGCGGGAATACAGTTTCACCTGTCTGAGGTTAAGGGCCCAGTTATGGATAAGCTCAAACGCAGCCAGTTTATAGAAGAGCTCACCGGCAACATCTACCTCAGTCACCATCAAGCTTGGTCCGAGCTCACTCAAAACAGTGAGCAGTAAGCCAATACGTTTCAAGCACTCATACCATTGATATTCACATTAGTTATATGAAACTAATACTATAGTATTGGATCGACTATTCTAAATTCAGGATAATGGGCCCAACTAGAATTAAGGGCATCCCATGAAGTTTAAATCCGTTTTTGCACTTTCCTTATTAAGCGTCACCATCAGCGCACAAGCCACCAACGGTTATTTCCGCTTAGGTTATGGCCAGAACAGCATCGCCATGGGCGGCACCGGTACCGCCATCGCTCAAGATGGTTTAGCGGGTGCGGTTAATCCAGCTACCTTGTTTTCAGTGAAAGATGACATGACCTTGGCTGTGAGTGTGTTTAATCCACAACGTGAGTTTACCGTTACCGGAGCAGACCAAAGCGGCGCACAAGAAGGTCAATTTCCTCTTGCATTGGGTTCGACCGAATCTGATAGCGAGTATTTCTTAGTGCCGTCTTTTGCCTACCAGCAAGACATCAACGCAGACCTTGCATTCAATGTCAGCGTTTACGGTAACGGTGGTATGAATACCGATTACAACAGTCCAGTATTTGGTGCCGGTGATACGGGTGTCGACCTAAGCCAGTTATTTATTAACACCGCTTTTGCTTATCGTCTAACGCCATCTACACAAGTAGGTGTGGCGCCGATCATCGGCGTGCAAAGCTTTGAAGCCAAGGGGCTTGCCAACTTTTCTCCTATGTCTAATGATAGCGATAACCTCACTAATAACGGTCACGATACTGTATTCGGTTACGGCGCACGCTTCGGTATTGCACACCAAGTGAATGCCAACATTGCATTGGGTGCCAGCTATCAAACGGAAATTAATTTTGCTGAATTTGATGACTACGCCGGTCTGTTTGCACAAGGCGGTGATTTTGATGTGCCATCAACCTATAACCTAGGTGTGGCTTACGACGATGCCAACCTAACGGTGGCACTGGATTATCAAGTGATTCAGTATTCTGATATTGCCTCTGTTGCCAACCCGCTTATGCCTAACATTATGTCTGCGCCTTTGGGCAGCGACAATGGCGCAGGCTTTGGTTGGAACGATATGGAAATCATCAAACTGGGCGTCGCGGTAAAAGGCAAAGACAATAATACGTTTCGTGCCGGTGTAAGCTATGGCGAGCAACCGATTGATGAAAGCGAAGTGTTATTTAATATTCTGGCACCGGGTGTCCAAGAATGGCACTACACGGCCGGTTATGAGTTCAGCCTAGATGGCACAACCAATTATGCCGTAAGCTTTGTGTATTCACCGTCTAAATCGGTACAAGGGGCGAATCCTCTTTATTCACAACAAAACATTGAAATTGAAATGGAACAATACGAAGTGACATTTGCGGTTGCCTTCTAAGCCCAATCTCTTTTTTTATGGGGTAGAGACGATACCCCATGATTTTTTGGCCTACTAACGTTTGTCATCTTTTTTAATCGATAGGCATACTCCTCTTTTAATCTATTTGACGTTCTCGTTAAGCAGCCTCAAGCGCGGCTTGATTAGCTTGCTGTTGTAATTCAAGTGCTAACGAATTGGGTAACCCCAATGCATTGGCTAACTCACCCAAATAACGACTTTCTGCATCGTTATCGACATCGATTGCAAAACACGAAATCAAATACAATTCGGTTTTTTGCTCAAGACTATTCACCTCGCTCGCGAGTTCTTGCACCGAAGATGGATAACGTAATAAATCCATCATCATAAATTTAAAGTCACTGGAGGATGGCATTTCTTCCACCGCATCAAAAATACGCGTTTGTTCAACCTCATCAATGTGGCCATCGGCTTTCGCAGCGGCGATCATGGCTTTTACCAAGGTGAGCTGGAATCCAGAGTCAGATTGCAACTCGTTCTCAAAAGCCGCCGCCGTTTTTGGCAATGTTTGGCCATCAACACCTGACGCCGGCTGCTGGGCTTTCGAAGCCTGCCAGTTTTTAAAGGCCTTGAATGCCAACCCGCCAACCAATGCCGCGCCACCCACTTTGGCGGCGGAACCGGCAAAACTGCGGGCTTTTTTACTGCTCACCAATAATGCCGCAATACCACCGATAGCCGCACCCGTGCCCATGCCTCCCATTTTATTGGTTAAGCGACTGGCCATTGCGCCCAAGCTGGATGCGCCTGAGCCTTGGGTGGACGGCGATGCATCCGATGCACCTAAAAACTGGTTTAATACGTTCTGTATATTCATTTTGACTCTCCCATTTCAGCTTTAAATTCAAGCCTACCGCTGTGCGGATTATTCTTGGTTCATAAAGCCTAAAAGGTGCAGTAAGCTGGTAAATAAATTAAAAATAGAAATAAACAGTGTGGTGGTGGCCATCACATAATTGGTCTCACCATTGTTCACAATGTTGCTGGTTTCATACAAGATAAGCCCTGACATCAGCAATACAAACATGGCCGAAACCGCCAGTGATAAACCCGGCATTTCAAAAAAGTACGCGCCAAGGCCTGCCAAGAAACCCACCACGATGCCCACCGCCAAAAAGCCGCCCATAAAGCTAAAGTCTTTTTTGGTGGTCACCACATACGCCGACAAACCTAAAAAGATTGCGCCGGTTGCGCCCATGGCGTTCATAATAATAGAGCTGCCGCCTGGCAAACTTAAATAGGCATTCAAAATGGGGCCAAGCGTGACGCCCATGAACCCTGTTAGGGCGAACACCAGTACAATACCCAGTGTGCTATTTTGAAACTTTGAAATTGCAAACAGCAATCCAAAAAATCCCACAAGGGTGATCAGCAACCCCGGATGCGGTAGGTTCAACGACATAGACACTGCCGCCATGGCGCCACTGAATAGTAGCGTCATGGATAGCAATAAATAGGTGTTCTTCAACACCTTATTTTTTTCTACCTGATATTGCGTCGTACGCGACGACTCATTGAGTAAGGGTGTATTCATTATTGGCCTCCTAATGCAAAGGCATACTCATCAAAATCTTCTTCTAAATAACGGTCTCGTCTGTCCTGTTTATAATCCTGTATGGCGCTTTTTATACGCTTCGCTTTGTGACGTAAACGATCCAGACGCTTGGTCACGGTTTGACTGGCTCGATTCGCGGCGCGGTCAACGGCGGCATATACATGGGACTGAATGTCTTCAATCACCACATCGGTTTGGCCTTTAATCTTTAATAACATTTGGCAACGCTTATCTTCCCCTCCTTTAGGGCCGTTAATGTCCGACAAGGTCACTTCAACACGCTGTACCTGATCGAAACGTGAACCCAGCGCAAATTTCAGACGACGCTTAACATACTTTTTCAGCTCTTTAGTCATGGCCAAATGACGTGCATTCACTTGTATCTTCATCTTGCTCTCCTTCATCCCTAGGGAATAAATTGAGTTGGGAGCTTTATCCTATGTCGCGAAAAATATAAGATATATTCGTATTATTGATTTAAAAACTAAGTTTTTTACGAAGTATTAAAACATGATTAATTTCAAGCATTTACACTATTTTTGGGTGGTGGCGAAGCAAGGCGGCATCATGCGCGCCAGTGAAAACTTGCACATCACACCGCAAACAATCAGCGGGCAGATCCGTCTGCTCGAAGAGCAACTCGGTAAGCCTTTGTTTGAAAAAGTCGGGCGCAACCTAGAGATCACGGACACTGGGCGCATGGTGCTCAGCTACGCCGATGACATTTTCTCTTTAGGCTATGAGCTAGAAGAGACGGTGAAAAACACCGCAAAAGGCCGTGCTCAGGTTCTTAGGGTGGGTGTGGCGGATGTGGTGCCAAAATCCATCGCGTATCGTTTGCTGGAACCCGCTTTGAATCTTGAAGAGCCAATCCGTTTCGTTTGTAAAGAAAACAGCCTAGAGGCACTGTTAGGGGAGTTGGCCCTGCACAAGTTGGACATCGTCATTGCCGATGGTCCCATTCCTCACCGCTTAGGGGTGAAAGGCTTCAACCACGCCCTGGGCGAATGTGGCATCACGTTCATGGCGGCGGCTAAACTGGCTGACACTCTACCCGCCGACTTCCCTGCCAACTTGGCTGGGGCTCCGTTTTTAATGCCCAGTGATTTGTCTTTAGTGCAGCCCCAACTTCTTCAGTGGCTAGACCGACAGCACATTCTGCCCAGCATCGTTGGCGAATTTGATGACAGCGCATTAATGAAAGCATTCGGCCAAGCAGGTGTAGGAGTATTTGTGGTGCCCACGGCCATTGCTGATGAGGTGGCTAGCCAGTACAAGGTTGAAATTTTGGGTAAAACTGACGAGATACGTGAAGCGTTTTTTGCCATCACCGCTGAGCGCCAACTGACTCACCCTGCCTTGATCGCCATTAACGACACCGCTCGAGATTGGCTAAATTAACAATTAGCATCATTAAAAAAGCCATGGTCACTTGCGCGGCCATGGCTTTATATTTTCTATATTTTCTGGGTTGAGACTATTGAATCTCAAACAGCTCAACATCAAAGATCAAGGTTGAACCGGGCTTAATGGCACCAGCGCTGCGGTTACCATAGGCAAGGCGGCTTGGAATGAAAAATCGCGTCTTCTCCCCCACCACCATTAATTGTACGCCTTCGGTCCAACCTGGGATCACCTGGTTCAAAGGAAAACTAATGGTTTGGCCACGATTCACTGAGCTATCAAACACAGTGCCATCCAATAAGGTGCCGTGATAATGCACCGTCACCGTGCTATTGGCTTTTGGATGTTCATCACCACTGCCTGCTTCTAGCACCTGATACTGCAAACCCGACGACGTGGTATTCACACCCGCTTGCTTTGCGTTATTGGCTAAAAAAGCCTCCCCTTGTGCAATGGCACCTGCCGCAGCACGCTTATTTTTATAATGACGCCAAGTGAAAAAGAATACGACACATGCAACGGCGATAAAAAATAATGGAGGCATACTGGCTTACTCATAATATAAAAAACGTGAGTTTACCTGAGAATGGGCCAATACAAAATCCATCACATGGACCAATCTCAAAGCTCAAACCGGCAACAAAAGTTAGTCGAACAACACGCCCACTTTTAATTTTTCAGCACGGTAAATTTCTTCACCATCCACCTCAACACTGCCAGACGCCACGGCAATGACCATTTGCTTGTTTTTCAAACTGCGATCAATACTGATTTTAAACGTAACGGTTTTGGCATGGGGGCGCACTTCACCAAAAAATTTCACCACCAATGCCAAGCGCCCGTAATTTACCATGGTGCCCCTTGGCCGCTAAAATAGCACCGATGCTTTGCCACATCCCTTCAATCCCGAGACAACCGGGCATAATAGGGTCACCAGGGAAGTGGCAGCGAAAAAACCAAGCATTTTCGTCAATGGCCATCTCGGTAATCACTTCCCCTTTGCCATTTTCACCACCGTTCACATCAAGGTGGCGGATGTGTTGAATAATCCCCAACTCATCAATCGGCAACTTAATTTCAACCCCTTGCGCCGCAAAGTGATCAAGCAGGGCCTGAACAGGCATATCTTCGATCACATCTAGGGTATTCATTGGGGTCGATTCGGAAGGAGATTGGCTCATATACCGCGCCTTTTTATCATTAAAGTGCGCGGCACTGTACGGGCTTTTTATGACCTAAGCTTAACTTGGGCCGCCACGGATTTGACTTTGTGTAACACCCAGTCAAAACCTAATAAAAAGTTTAACGACTCAGCCAAACATTTAAGCCTTGTGCATTAAGCAACACATCGCCGGCAATCACCTGTGCGTATTCCTTAGGGCTCAATTCAGTACCGTGTTGCTCAAGATCCGCCAGCAATAACGTGAGTAAATCCTTGTTTAACGCTTCTAGCCACTGCGCTTGGGGGACGTTTTGCTTCACGTTCAGTGCAATTGCCACGAACTCATCGACTAAATGAATTAAGCGCTCACCTAAGCCTTGCGGCTGTTCAACCATGCCATAGTGGGTTAAGAACATGCGTTTTGGCTCGTAGCTTAACAGACGAGTAATAGACGCCTTGAGAGCATCTGGGTCAAATTGCACCGGCGTGGTGGTGGGGAAAATAAACGGGCCTTTATCAGTGGTCAGTTCTTGGTAAGCCAAACCAAAGGTATCACCAGTGAAAAAGCCTTCGCTTAATGCATCATAAATACAGTAATGGTGACGAGCATGGCCAGGCGTGTCTAAGAAAGTCAGAGTGCGGCCACCTAATGAAAGGGTTTGGCCATCTTCAATCACCACGATCTGTGCAGGATCAATAGGTAATAAATCCCCATAGGTTTTCTCAAAAATGGTTTTGCCATACACCGCCGTGGCCCCCGCTTGCAGCTTGCTTGGGTCAATCATGTGTCTGGCTCCCTGAGGGTGAACCACCAATTGCGCATGGGGCAAAGCCTGCATCAAAAGACCCGCACCGCCAGCATGGTCTAAATGCACATGGGTAGGCATGACATATTTGATGGCGCTTTTACTTAAGCCTTGGCGATCTAAAAAATCAAAGATCAGCGGCACCGTATCCTTGGTTCCGGTTTCAATGATGGCCAACTCACCTTCATGCTCCATTACATAACACGCCGCCATTTGTGGGCGGTTAAATGCGGTATCCAATACATGAATACCCCAACCTAGATTTTCTGACTTTGCCATGACTGCCTCTTACTCACACTTACGAATACTCTGACTATGCACAAGCCATGTCATAAACACCATGGGCACAACTGCCAAACAAATGACCTAATCATGCCAAGTGCCAAAGGTTTCGTTAACTGTCGCTCAGTTTTATCACTTTATTATTTGATTTTGGCGCAGCCTTTCCAATCCTCCCTTTAGGAATAATGGATTTGGCCTATAACTTAAAGAGATAGGGATATTTTCATGAATGCATTAATGTCACTGAATAAGCAGCAGGTTCGCCATGTTCTCATCTGGCCAATGGTATTGCTGTGCCTGTTGTTTGTGCTGATTGCCTCATGGGGTTACGGGCGCCTGAATCAGCAGCAGAATACGCAGCAAATCGCAGCGGTTGAAGACAACCACCAGCAAGTGGCAAAACAGTACTCTAAACAGTTTGATGAGCTGATCATTTCTCGCCTTGAACAACTCATGGCGCAAAAACAGCAATCTATTCAGGCGTATTTAACACAGCTCAATAAACAACTGATTACACTGGCTAACTCCACCATGAGCCAAGTGGCATCACAGGCGTTCCGCATTACTTACCGCAGCTATTTAGCCGAGCGCGAACCCTTTATTAATGACCCCAGTGAAGCCCTTGCACAATATTACGAGCGACAAGCGCCCAGTCGTGCCCACCTCAATGAAATTGGTCAGGCTGTGCAGTACGATTTTGTATTGAATAACCCACAAGCCAATAAGCAGGATTTAAACGAAACCGAGGTGGATACCAGCTACAGCCGCGTACACAGTTTGTATCACCCCATTTATCGTCATTACATAGAACAGTTTGCGTTTGAAGACCTATACATAGTGGATGCCACCAGTGGTGATGTCATCTATAGCGTGAGCAAGCATAACGACTTTGCCAATAACCTCTGGCAAGAAAACGCCGCCAGCTCACCTTTGGCCATCAGCTACAAGCACGCACTGAAACTCTCACCGGGGCAAAGTTTATTTAGTGAATTCAGCGAATACCGCCCAGCCAACAATACCTTGAGCGCCTTCATGAGTACGCCTATTGTGAGCCAAGACCCTGCGCGTAATACCATTGAAGCAATTTTGATTTTTCGCCTGCCGGCCACGGCTTTTTCTCCCTTGCTGCAAGTTCAAGGGTTTGAGAAAGCGCATATTTATATGAGTAATGAAAAACAAACCTATTGGGTAAGCAGCTCGCCACTGGATAGCAATAAACAAACTCAATTTAAGCAGTGGTTAGATAGCCAACCCAGCGATGCGTTTAACATCAGCCAAACCAGTGATAATGAAAATCACTACATGGCGTATCAACCCATTAAGCTCTTTGGTTTGAATTGGTTGTTATTCAGTGAGTTGTTACTCAACCAAAGTCAGTTTCTTAACGACCCAGCATTGAAACTCAACCTGTCACAACCGGATGCACTATTTGCCTCACATCAAGATGACATTCTATTACTTTGCGGATTAATCTTGCTCTCGGTGTTCATCAGCCTTGCACTGGGGTTTTGGTTAATACAACGCAGTCAACCATCCATCCCACAGCCATCTCACCAACAAGACGCTTGGCTTACAAAAATAAATCACTTGGACTTTAGCGCGATATTGAATGAAGCGAACGCCGATGATGAGCAAGCTAAAACCGAGAAAACAATCAATCCCACACAACTAAGGCAGCTATTAACATCGATTGAAACGCCCATTCGAACCATGCAACAAAGTGCCATGAGCTTACAAAATTATCAGCAGGATATTAGCCAGCAGCTCCTTCAAAGCCAGCAATTACAACAGCAGATCGAGCAGCAACAGGATGCCTTTGATCAGTTATTAAAATCAGACATTAAGCCAACTGTCTCTACACAAACGCCTTCAGAGAAAAGCACGGATACATCCTTGCAAACCTTTGAACAAATCAGTCAGCGTAGCCACAAGATGCTTGAAGACAACCAAAATCAAGCTCAACAACTGGGTAGCGTGCTTAATCATGCGAGCGAACAAGTCAATAATGTAGCGAAAAGCAGCAGTAATATCATCAGTGCGCTCGATACCATTGCCAGTATTGCCGATCAAACTAACTTGCTGGCGCTTAATGCGGCCATCGAAGCTGCCCGCGCAGGTGACCAAGGACGAGGATTTGCGGTGGTGGCTGACGAAGTGCGCACCCTTGCTAGTCGAACTCAAAACAGCACCCTAGAAATAAAAGCCGTGATCGACCAACTCAATAAAGACTCAAAGAACTCCGTCGAATCCATGGCCCAAGCCAGTGAGCTGATTCACAGCAGTGAAAGTTTGGCTGATAACGTCAGTGAGATTTTTGATGAACTAGAAGCCATGATGAAACAGGCGCAGACAGATAACCAAGCCGACCATGGTCAGTTTGCTCAGTTAAGTATGCGTTTTGAAGCGCTCATGGCGCAAAGCCAAGAACAAAGAAAGGTAATTGCGCACTTGCAAGAGATTGACGGCTTACTCAATGATGCCACTGACACCATCAATCAGAATTTGAATCAATTTAAGTGGCAATAGACAGCTCACGTTGCAATCGCGGTTAAAATATTTTGCGTGCTGATGACACCTTTAATAATGCCATGTTCACTGACAAAAATTCGTCTTATGCCCTGCTGCAACATAACATAAGCCACTTCTTGTAAGCTGGCTTGCCCATCAATTTGCACAACGGCTTGACTCATAATCTGATTCACAGTGCAGTTTTCATCGGCTTTATGCATCATAGCTTTTAGCGTTTCGTCATCATATTGCTGGCCCACAAACTCGGCATAGACCTCTTGTAACAACATTCCTTTCTCTTTCAGGCTTTTATTTTCAAAGGTAAGAATATCGCTCATGGTCACCACCCCCACCAAGCTATGGTCGCTGGCAATCACTGGGGCACCGCTGATTTTATGTTTCACTAAAAATTCAGTGAGACGCTTAATGGACCATCCTTCGTAGGCCATTAATACGTCATTGGTCATGATTTGCTTGGCGGTAATATCCGTTCTCATGCTGCGACCTTTTGTTTTGCGTGATTACTTGTCAGTAAAATAAATATTACCGTAATAAGCACTGGCCGTTGCCTTACTATCATCTGTGTCGCTCATGATAGCCACGGCATCAATGTAACGGTACGCGTCTTCATTGGCTTGCTCTGAGCCTTTATCACCATACAGTGCGATCATGTCTTCATAGACGTTGCGCTTTTCACTCACCCATACATTCAATGCATCTTGTTGAGAACGCAGCGCCAACATACGTGCATTACTGCCTGCATAGGCGTTATCCCAAATGGTGCCTTGTGGCTGATTACTGGACCACACATAATTTAACGCCTTAGTGTTCCAAATAAAGAAACCGCCACTTTTAACAATATACAAACGGGCAGCATAGTCATCACCGGCTTTGCTGGTTTCATCCATCTTGGGTAAATAGTTTTCGATGCGCCATGACCAATTTAAAAACGGTGTTTTCTTTAAGTCGATTTTAATTTCTTTTGCCAGCCCAGAGGCAGATTGTTTGCTTAACGCATGCAGCACTGTTTGATTGTCAAGCTGAGTAATTTCGTACTGGGTTTCACCCACAAAAGATTTAGTCTCCCAAGCATCGAGAGACTCTTGTTCGAATAGGGCAATGTGAAGAGGTTCGGCTAAAGCCAAAACGGGCAGTAGCAGGGAAAGTAAATACAGTAAGGGCTTCATGGCAGTCTCTAAAAGTCGCATTCAGGGTTTGGATACCCACAACCCTAAATGGTTCAGAGCGTTATGACTAGCCTACTAATACCTGTTTTAGCCCATGTAGGGTATCGAGTGTATTTTGATTATGGCTTTCTAAATCGCGTTGTAACGACTGAATGGCCCAGCGCATTTCTGCGTGGTCAGCAAAGGCTTGTTCTAGCTTAGGTAATAAGCTCAACGCTTGCTCGTAATGTCCTTGTTTAATGTGCTGCTCAATCTGGGCGATCATCTCGTTCACCTATCTATCCATAGACTGTACATTCAATGTACAAGTAAATACTCACTAAGGCAAAACATTGAGGCTTTTTTAATCAACCTTGTGGCGGGAATAACCCACCACACAAATAAAACCGGCTAATTATTGGTTTGCCCCCAGTATTAATTCACGAAAGAATCGCACCAAATCCACATAATCATCCACATTGATTTGCTCGTTGATGCCATGCATGCGCTCTAAGGTTTCGGGGGTAAAACGGTTAAAGGCGAAGCGATAAATACTGTCACTTAAACCTGTGTAGTGCTTCGCATCCGTGCCACCCGTGACCAGATAAGGCGCGACGATTAACGTTTCATCCTGAGTCACGCGATAGATGGCGTCTTTAAGCATGGCAAAGCTGGCGTTATCACTTTTCGATACCGAAGATGGCTCCCCAGAAAAGCCGCCCAAAATAGAAACCTCAATCTCTGGGTTATCAATTACTTGCTCGATATAGGCTTTCACACTCAGACCACTCTCCCCAGGCATAATACGAAAGTTCACCACGGCGGTGGCTTCACTTGGCAAGATATTATCCTTACTGGAGCCTTTCGCCATGGTCACTGCGGTGGTGGTGCGAACCGCTGCATTGGTGGTTTTCGAGCCTGACAAGATGTGCTCAACCAAGGGTTCGGTTAACCACATGTTGGCAAAAATGGCTTTTTCTACACCGCCCATGGCCGGGCCAATGGTGTTAAACAGCTGACGACTGTAGGCCATGTTCGCAGGGAAAGGGTGAGCTTCAATATCCACAATGGCTTTGGCAATCACCCCAAGCGCGGTGTGCTTAGGTGGCATGGAGCTGTGACCACCCACCGCTTTTGCTTTGAGCTCTAAACTGACATAGCCTTTTTCTGCAATACCCACCAAGGCAACCGGTGTATCCATGCCCGGAATAATGCCGTCACCGACAATGGAGCCGCCTTCATCTAAAATAAATTGAAAATCCAGACCACGGGTTTTCAATAGTTCACTGATTTTAGCGGCCCCTTTGTCTCCACCAATTTCTTCATCGTGACCAAAGGCTAAATAAATATCACGCTTAGGGGTGAACCCCTTAGCCAGTAAGTCTTCGACGGCTTCCATGGCCCCCAATACGCCAGACTTGATATCCACCGCGCCGCGACCCCAGATGATGCCGTCTTCAATGGCACCACTAAACGGTTCATGGATCCAGCGATCACGGGTCTCACTGTCCACGGGCACCACATCTTGGTGACTCATCAGTAAAATGGGTTTCAATGTTGAATCCGTGCCCGGCCAACGGTAAAGCAGAGACAATTCACTCACCGTTTCTAACGATAAATTGTCATGTACACGAGGAAAGCTTTGTTTTAGAAACTGATGAAACCCCATAAACGCGTCCCGCTCTACTTTGGTTTCATCCATGTGACTGATGGTGGCAAATTGAATGCCCTGCGATAAACGTTCAGATACCGCAGCGCCATCCACCAATGAGACATCTAAGGGAGCCTGTAAGCGAATGTCTGGCGGTGAAAAGGTTAAGGTATTTACCGCCATAACGGCCAACAGCAGTATGCACACTAGGGCCGAATACTTGATCAACTTCATTATAATTATCCGTTCATTTTTATTATGGCGCACAATGTGCACTAATGGATGGGCTGGCAACAGTGTTAAACTGGCCAACATCCCTCCCTAAATGCCACGGCCGACCCTGTTGAGCACCGAAGGCTTAAGGTATGATGAAATCTAATCAGACATAAGCATTGATCACCATGGCAAAAACATTTAGCTCCGAGTTCATCCCCTTACAACTGGCGGTATTAACCGTTTCCGACAGCCGCAATGAATCCACTGACAGCAGTGGTCACTTATTAGTTGAACGCCTTAAAAGTGCTGGCCATCAATTAGCGGATAAAGCCATTGTGGTGGATGACGTGTACAAAATTCGCGCAGTATTGTCCCAATGGATCGCCAGTGATCACATCCAAGGGGTGCTCGTCACAGGCGGCACAGGGTTTACCGGGCGCGACAGCACACCCGAAGCCGTCATCCCTTTATTTGATAAAACCGTGGATGGCTTTGGCGAATTATTTCGTCACATCAGCCACGGCCAAATCGGCACCAGCACCATTCAAAGCCGAGCTGTGGCCGGTTTAGCCAACGGCACCATCGTGTTTTGTATGCCAGGGTCCGGTAATGCATGCGCCACCGCATGGGATGAAATTATCGAAACCCAATTGAACAGCACCCACAAGCCGTGTAATTTTGTGTTGCAGCTTAAACACACCCGCGATGACCAGTGCGACAGCCGAGGCTAATATGACGTTCACCCATATCAATCAAAACGGCGAGGCCAATATGGTGGATGTGAGCGAAAAAGCCATTACCGCTCGCATTGCCCGCGCCGAAGCCTTTATTGAAATGCACCCCAGCACATTAGACATGATCGTCAAAGGCGAGCATCACAAAGGGGATGTCTTTGCCGTGGCACGCATCGCCGGTATTCAAGGGGCTAAGCAAACCAGCCAACTGATTCCGCTTTGCCATCCGCTCATGTTAAGCAAAGTAGAAGTGAGTTTTGATGTGCAACCTCAGCACAATCGGGTGCGCATTGAAGCCCTGTGTAAACTGGCTGGCCAAACCGGCGTAGAAATGGAAGCCCTCACCGCGGCATCGGTTGCGGCACTGACATTATTTGATATGTGTAAAGCCGTGGATAAAACCATGAGTATTTCAGGCGTGCGGGTATTAGAAAAACAAGGGGGCAAGTCAGGGCATTTTGTCGCAGACACTGCCAGCACTGAAGGTGAACAATGATCAACGTATTATTTTTCGCCCAACTTAAAGAAGTATTACATACCTCATCGATGCAACTTGAACTCTCAGCGCCTTGTACCGTGAAGGATCTTAAACAACGTTTAATAGCACAGCAGCCTGCTTGGCAAACCCATTTAGAAACAGGCAGTATTCTGTGCGCCGTGAACCAAACCATGGTGGATCAACAACACACCATTAACGACGGCGATGAAGTGGCGTTTTTTCCTCCGGTTACGGGTGGTTAAACAATCATGACAACTTCCATTCACATTCGCGTGCAAACTGAAGACTTTGATGTGGCCCAAGAATACGCGGCCCTGCGTGAAGGCAACACTCAAGATGGCGCCATCGTTTTTTTTACTGGCTTGGTGCGTGAGATGAATCAAGGTCAAGATGTAACAGGGTTATATTTAGAGCACTACCCTGCCATGACAGAAAAAGCCTTAGCTGGCATTGTTGATCAAGCCTGCGGCCGCTGGCCATTATCACGAGTCAGCGTGATTCATCGCGTTGGCCAACTGCACATTAGCGATCAAATTGTGTTTGTGGCGGTGAGTAGTCATCATCGTGAAGCCGCATTTAATGCCTGCCACTTCATTATGGATTTTTTAAAAAACCAAGCGCCGTTTTGGAAAAAAGAAACCACCGCACAAGGAGATCGTTGGGTACAGGCCTTGGCCAAAGATGAAGCCTCATTGGAAAAGTGGACCGACCAAGATGATCAATCGTAAATTCATTACGTTTATTGTGGCCTGTGTCATTTGCTTGAGCGCACAGCTGAGTCATGGTGAAAATATCAACGTGGCAGTGGCGGCCAATTTCAAACACACCCTACAAGCCCTAAAAGCCCCGTTTGAAGACAGCACCCCTCACACCATCAATATCATCAGTGCCAGCACTGGCCAATTGATGCAACAGATTTCACAACACGCACCCTTTGATGTCTTTCTGGCCGCGAATATTGCCCATCCACAATTGTTATGGCAGCACATCCACGAGAAGCGGCAACTAGGGTTAGACGCATTGACCGTCTATGCCAAGGGTCGCTTGGTGTTTTATAGCAACTTTGAATTGCCTAGTGATCTCTCATTGGCACAAGCCATTAAAGACGAGCGCTTTAAACGCTTAAGTGTGGCGAATGCGAGACTGGCCCCCTATGGAGACGCGGCACAACAAACACTTAAATGTTTAGGGGCATACACTCAATGGCAATCAAAACTGATCGTTGGGCAAAATGTGGCGCAAGCATTTCAGTTTATCGATAGCAAGAATGTGGATGGCGGATTTGTGGCACTTTCGCAAGTACTCAATAAAAATCAACAGCAACTGCGTATCGTCGATGAAACCTGCTACAAGGATATTAACCAAATGGCATTGCGTTTACATAACAAAGCAGCCAGTGTTGCCTTCATGACCTTTTTAAAAAGCGCCACGGCACGCAGCATCATTGAACAACACGGCTATCGCCTACCTTAATTTTGGAACTTCTATGGACGCCTTGCTGTTAACACTCAAACTGGCATTTTTTAGCACCGTGATTTTAATCATCATCGCGACCCCCCTTGCCTGGTTTTTGGCTCACAGTAGATTCAAAGGCAAGTTTTTAGTGGAGGCCATCATTGCCCTTCCCCTAGTGTTACCGCCGACTGTATTGGGTTTTTATTTATTAATTGCACTTGGCCCAGATGGCCCTGGTGGTTTTATCGCCCAGCTATGGGGAGACCGCACATTAGCGTTTAGCTTTACTGGTTTATTAATCGGCTCGATCATTTATAGCTTACCGTTTGTGGTGCAACCGCTACAAAATGGCTTCAGTTTAATCGGCAAAAAACCGTTAGAAGTGGCCTACACCTTAAACGCTTCGTTTTACGATGCATGGCGAACCATCATCTTTCCTTTAGCCAAACCCGCTTATATTAGTGCGGCCACGTTAGGTTTTGCCCATACACTCGGTGAGTTTGGTGTAGTATTGATGATCGGCGGTAATATTCCTGGGGAAACTCAGGTGATCTCGATTAAGATTTTTGAGCAAGTTGAAGCCCTACAATACAATGATGCGCACATGCTCTCGGCTATTTTATTAGGCTTGTCGTTTATGATGCTTACCGCTATTTATGCCACACGTAAAAGCGCCAATAAAACAGGCATGTTATGAATTTAGAGTTAGGGTTTGAACTTAAAAAAGGCCATTTCGTGCTACAAGCGAATATTCGCATTGATTGGCAACAACCCAGCACCCATGTGATCTTTGGTAAAAGCGGCATTGGTAAAAGCCATCTGCTTCGTAGCATTTGTGGGTTAGAAAACCCAAATGGCGTTATCACTTGGCAAGACGATCATCACTTAGACCAGTGGTTAGAAAGCGAACGTCGAATATCCATACCTTGTCACCTGCGCCCTGTCACCATGGTGTTTCAAGACAACCAATTATTTACCCATTTAAATGTTGAACAAAATTTACGTTTTGCTTTTGATCGCGCTCATGCCAGCGAGCAAGATTGGCAACACTGTATCGAGGCGTTAAAACTGACCAAATTACTCGATCACCAAGTGCAACAATTAAGTGGCGGCCAAGCCCAGCGCGTGGCCCTTGCTCGTGCCATTTTAAGCAAACCCAAACTGTTAATACTCGATGAGCCTTTGGCATCATTGGACTGGCAAAGCAAACACGATGTCATGCGTTACATTAAACAGCTTAACCATGAATGGCAGCTTCCAGTTTTATATGTCACCCATGATGTAAACGAAGTACTGACTCTGGCGGATCAAGTGATCATGTTGGATGAACAAAATGGCGTCAGTCTGGTTCATTCACCTCGCTCCTTGATTGATGTATTACAAGACGAACGCCATCCGTTTTATGGGTTGGGAAAAAGCAGTATTTTAATTGCCGACAATAACCAGCAATACCAAGACGGTTTGTATCATTGCAAAATTGGTGAGCAAATCATGCGCTTGCCCATGAACCCAAACCATCGCAAACCATCTCAGCTGCGCTTATGTATTGCGGCCAGTGATGTGAGCCTTGCGTTAAGTGCCGCCACAGACAGCAGCATTGTGAATATTTTACAGGGAAAGGTCTCGCGCATTGAACAAACTGAAACCGGCCAGTATCTGATTCAGTTAAAAATAGAGGATCAGTATCTATTAAGTGAAATATCTCAATATTCGTTTGAGCGCTTAAACATAAAAATGTGGCAACCCCTTTATGCGCAAATCAAAGGGGTGGCGTTACAGCAAGCGCTTTAAAAATAACCAAGGACACCATCGAATAATTCAATGCTAACGGTTTCACCGGCGCTCACATGTCCTCGTTCTTGCTCTAGCACAATATAACAATTGGCTTGGCTCATACTGGTTAGCAACCCAGAACCCTGCGGGCCGGTACTTTTCACTTCTATTTGGCCCTGTTCATTAACGCTATACACTCCACGCTGAAAGTCACTGCGCCCCACCGACTTTCTTAAGTTTTCTGTCGTAATAGCGGCTAAGCGTTTTTTCTCTTGTACCGGCTCACCGGATAATTTTCGCAACATGGGTAAACCTAATTGATGCAAGGTCACTAATGCACTGACCGGGTTGCCCGGTAAGCCAATGAAATAACTATTTTTAAGCTGACCAAAGGCAAACGGCTTGCCTGGTTTCATGGCTAATTTCCAAAACTGTAATTGCCCTAAGGTCTCTAATACTTTTTTGGTGTAATCCGCTTCGCCTACACTGACACCACCAGAAGTAATCACCACATCTGCTTGATTATCGGCTTGTGAAAACACGTCCATCAATTGTGCTTCGTCATCGGCCACAATGCCAAAGTTAATAACTTCCACATTTAACCGAGCAAGCACGCTGTGCAAGGTAGGTGTATTGCTCTCGTACAACTGCCCCGTCTTCAGCGCTTGTCCAGCTGGGATCAATTCATCGCCGGTGCTTAAAATAGCGACCTTTAACTTGGCAACCACACTCACATGGGCTAACCCCATGGAAGCCAGCACCCCAATATCGGCTGGGTTTAAACGCTTACCTTTGGCTAATATGATTTGGCCTTTTGCAATGTCTTGCCCCATGGGACGGATATTTTGCCCCCGCGTAACATCAGCCGTTAAGCGAATACGATCGCCCTCTAATACCTCAACTTGCTCTTGCATGATCACGGCATTGCAACCGCTGGGGATGTCTCCGCCTGTCATAATGCGTGCACATTCCCCTAAATGTATGGTTTGAGAAACTGGGTGACCTGCTAGCACTTTCGCCACTACGGCCAGTTCAGTGCCTGCCGAGAAAGTATCGCCCTGTAACACCAATGCGTAACCGTCCATGGCACTGTTGTCATGCAGGGGAATATCTAGTGGACTGATCACATCGTCGCTTAATACTCGATTGGCCGCCTGTGCCAATGGGATGCTCTGGGTATCAGATAGGGGCGTAATGAAATCCAGCAATTGAGGGATGGCATGTTCTAAAGGCATCAAACTTGGGGCGGCGCAAACATCGGTCATGGTGATTCAAATCGTTAGCAACTATGATAGAGCTAGTTTTAACATAGATAGGTGATGGATTCACCTGCGAGGAATTATGGCTGACCTTATTTCGTGTGCACAATACGATTATTTTGAAATCGCCTGCATGCACCATTATGAATTAGAGATCACACTTAAAAACACAGATCGAGTGATAGGCATTGCTCATAACGTTAAAGTAATAAAAGAGGATGATATACGTAAAGAAGTGCTGATGGTATTACGGCCATCCAATGAAATGATGGCCATCGCATTATTTGATATTGATAAAATACGAGCCATCAAAGATAATCCGCACTTTCGTGAGGTGAGACTAACCGGAGCTTAAGTGTTTTATTGATACATGAGAAAGCTCGCAGGCAGGTTAAACCCTCACATAAAATGGATCATCCCCTCAAGGATAGAATTGTGAAACAACTCATCATCGCCTGCATTGGTTTAGCGACATTAATACCCGTTAATGCGGATGAAAATAAATTTTCAATTTCGTTAGGTGAGAAAGTGATGGCTAGCAAGGTCACATTCGAGACCAGCCCCAACGAATCCGTTTCACCCTATGCACATGCAACGGGCATATTTACTAATATATCTTATTACCAAACCCCATCCATATCCTATGCCTTTGAATACGCGACGTTTCCCAGTGCGACGCCAGGGAAACTTGTTAAATTCACCATGGGAACCGCAACCACGGAAGAGGCATTTAGTTCAAACGTTAAGCCGAAACAGTATCTTAGTTGGCAGACCCAATACACCTTTCGGCCGACGAAAACTGTCAGACCCATCGTACTGGCTGGTCTCACATATCTTAAAGCTGATCTAATTGATGAATATACGTTAAAATCTAACGGCCGATTTTTAGTAAAAGCAGGCAATACTAAAAGTGATTCTACTTTGGGTCTCGTTTATGGATTCGGTTTGGATATTAATTTCTACACAGATGTATCGTTCGTGTTGGATTATCGCATTCGACCAGACATCGCTGGCAATTCAGTGGATGAAACAAACGGTTCATTAAAATATCAATTTTAAATCCTAACCAGGCAAATATTCTTTCAACCCCTGCTCACTCTCAGGGGTTAGAATAATCTGCTGCGCTTGTGGATTATTGTGATACTGGCTTAAGCCCATGCGTTGCACCCAATACATTAACAACGCTTGGCGCACCTGCTGGGTTTTGCGATAACCATTTTGGGTTTTCTGCATGTCATAGTCTAATGCAATAATCCTCGTGCGATTCACATCCAACCTTGGGTCAGGCATAAACTCGACGGTTAGCAGGTTATTCCACACTTGATCTTCAATATCAAAATGATCCGCGCCATCTAATAATCTAGCGGGACTATCAGGCTGAAAACGGCTTAACACGAAATCACGATAGTCGTGATTTTTTTCGCAATATCCCCGAACATGCCAGCGCATACCATCAAAAACCAAGTGATGGGGCTGAATAATACGAGTAGAGAAATCTGGGTTAGATACCGATGCATAGGCGATCTCTAATCTCAATTGTTCACGTATGGCTTGTAACACAGGGCGAATCAAAGCGGGTTGCAAGTTACGGTTTGGCAATTCTAAACTTGAAACCGTTTCACTGCTGGCCATAAACAGCATGTAGTCTTGCAAGGTGCCACTGGTGAATTGGGCAACCATGTTTGTGCTTGGCTGGTAGCTTTCGCTGGCGCCGTCATAGTGGATATTGTCAGGATACAGATTTTTATATTTTTGAATGACTACCTTAGCCAGCTTTTCACCCAACTCAAACTGTTGCGCTAGGTGTTTCGGTTGGATACCCCCTTCCCAAATTAAAAGTAACTCTAAAAATGCAAAGCGCTTTTGATCAATGACGGAGTTACTTTCTTTTTCGGTCAAGTGGCTAGCCATATTCATTCCTTTTATTATTTTTGATCGGTGAGTGATTTACTCATCATTGAGTTCAAATTCCGTTTGTGGAATATCGCTGCCCTTTAATGTTGGCTGGGATGGTTTAGGGCTATTTGCCGGATCCGCTTGGGTTTTTTTCCCTTTAAGCTCTTTGCCTTGAGATTCAGGCTCTTCAAATTCAAGCTCAGCGGTATCGACCACACTTTTAGGGATTTCTTTTTTCGTGCGCACACCTAGGTCTTTAAACTTCTGTGCTTGCAGAATCAAGTTACCACGGCCTTCTTTTAATTGGCCCCAAGCTTTGTCGTAGGTGCCTTGTACGGTATGCAATTGCGCGCCGATTTTTTCCATGCTCTCAACAAATACCACTAACTTGTCGTGCACCTTAGACGCCACTTCAGCGAGCTGCTTGGCGCTCTTGTTTTGGCGCTCGATGCTCCACAGACTAGAAACCGTACGTAAACTGGCTAACAAGGTGGTAGGTGTCACCACCACGATGCGCTGCTCAAAAGCATCGTTAAACAGTTTATCGTCATGTTCAAACGCCACCATGAAGGCAGGCTCAATTGGCATAAACATGAAGACGAAGTCTGGACTATTGACACCAGGCAGCTTGGCATAGGATTTATCGGCCAGTGTTTTAATGTGCATGCGCACCGCATCCACGTGTTGTTTTAAACAGCTAATGCGGTCTGCGTCGTTTTCAGCATTGATGTAGTCTGTGTAGGCGTTTAACGAAACCTTGGCATCCACTACGATGTGCTTGCCTTCTGGCAAGTTAATGATCACATCTGGTCGGTAGCGGGTGCCCTCTTCGTTGTTGATGCTTTTTTCACGCACGTACTCTTCGCCTTGGCGCAAACCGGATTTTTCTAATACGGTTTCAAGCACTAGCTCCCCCCAGTTACCCTGGGTTTTCTTTTCACCGCGCAGAGCGCGCGCCAGCGATGCGGCTTCTTCTGTGATTTGTTTATTTAGGTTATGCAGTTCGCCTATTTGTGCTTTAAGAGCCGCGCGGTCTTTGCTTTCTTCCACATACACATCGTCGACTTTTTTACGTAACCCTTCTAACTGATCTTTGAATGGGTTTAATAAGCTGCTTAAACCTTCTTGTGAGGTTTGCTTGAACTGCTTGTTTTTCTCTTCGAAGATTTTATTGGAGAGATTCTCAAACTCTTGGCTTAACTGGGCTTTGTTGGCCTGCAGTAGCTCTAACTTTTCTTCAAGGTTTTGTTGGTCTTTTTGGCGCTCCACCTGTTCTTGATTGAGCTGAGTTTTTAAATCCCCAATTTGCCCATGCAGTTGTTCGATTAAGGCTTCTTTTTGATTCAGCTTTTGTACATCCAGTTCGCGCTGTTCAAGAGTGGCTTGCTGGTGCTTTAACTGACCTTGGGCTTGGTTCAGTTGCACTCGACTCTGTTCTAACTGGGCTTGGGCTTGTTGTAAGGTTTGCTGGGTTTGTTGAAGTTGCTCTTGGCTGTATTGCGCTTGGTTTTCGCTCAGCGCCAACTGGGTTTGCGCCTGCTGTAACTCGTGACGATAGTGCTCTTGGCTTTGCTGCAAGGCTTGTTTTTCGGCTTCAAGAATGTGCTTTTCAGCCATAAAGGCTTGGCGCTGCTGGCTAAACTGGCGGTGCATAATAAACACGCCACCTGAAAAGGCGGCGATGATTCCAGCATAAATGGCAATTTCTAACGGCATGAAGATGACTCGTTGGGTGCAAATGAATAGCACAAGCTTAACAAATGCCCCCCTTAGACACTACTAAGACGCCACTTTAAACACCGCCCATTTACCCATTTCCCCGTTAGATTGCGCGTAACTGCCAAATCAGGCCTTTGGCATCGTCACTGATCAGTAAGCTGCCATCTTTGGCTTGGGCAATATCCGCCGGGCGACCCAGCTTTTTACCCGCCACCAGCCAATTCACCAAGACCTCGTGCTTGCTGGTTTTATCTCCTTCAAACCAATAGGCGCTTAAACGATAACCCACTGGGGTGGTGCGGTTCCAACTGCCGTGTTCCGCCACCAGTAACGCCCCTTGTAATCGCTTGATAGGGCCTGAATAAAACATCATACCCAGCGGCGCGCTATGGGCCTGAATCTCCACCATGGGAGAGACATAGGTAAAATCCTGTGGCTGTGCCTTTAAGATATCGGCGTCGGTTTCGTTGAAATCACCATGCTTAAATGGAAAGCCAAAATGCTGGCCCGCTTGCTCAATGCGGTTAATCTCACAAGGCGGCGTGTCATCCCCCATCCAATCGCGGCCATTATCGGTGAACCACAGTTGTTTGGTTTGTGGGTGCCAGTCAAAGCCCACGCTATTGCGCACCCCTTGGGCCAGAATTTGGTAGCTCAGCTCGCCTTGGTTCAGCTTATTAATATCCAAGGATAAGATGGTCCCAAACGGGGTATTACCCGCTTGTGGATATACAAGACACACATTACATGGCGCCCCCACTGGCACAACGAGGTTGCCGTTAATTGGGTCAAAGGCAATGAACTTCCACCCATGATGGCTGGCACTGGGCAGTTCACCATTTAATAGATCCAATGTCACCGGCCCCTTTGTGATGGCCGTTTGCGCATTGGCTAAGCGGTAAATACGATTCACGGCCGAAATATATAAGTCACCGTTTTTGTTTAGTGCAAGGCCCGATGGCATATTTAAACCACTGGCAATGGCTTGAACCTGACCACTAGGTAAAACCGCATGCACCTTGCCCAATGCGCGCGAGCCCACAAACAATGTACCGTTTTCACTTAACGCCATCTGCCGTGCATTGGGCACGCTGGCAAACTGGCTTAATACAAACCCTTTAGCCACCTCAGGTGAGGCCAAAAGCTGGCAGGACAACAAACACCCCAGCACAAAACCGTTTATTTTTAACATGTGACCACCGCGCATCTAATTGCTTGGTTTAAACGTACAAGTGAGGGCTGCTAAACTCAAGACTTACAGCGTTTTTAACAGCACCTATTTTCAAACACCGAATTTCCAATACTTATAAGCGACGCGAATGAACAGCCAGAACGCCTTATTTTCACGTTACATTAAATCTTTGCCACCTGGTGAGCTTACTTGGATAGGCGTGCGCCCAGCTCGGCGCGAGCCGATGCTAAGCCTTATGCACACCACCGCCGTTGAAGCGCTAGGCTTGCAGGGTGACCACCGAATGGATAAAACCCCAGGTTCAGGCCGCCAAGTCACGCTGATTAGTGAAGAGTTCATTGGCCAAATTAGTCACTTTTTAGGGGGGAAAACCGTGATGCCTGAACAGCTGCGTCGCAACCTTGTGATTAAAAACGTGAATTTAAACGCCCTGCGCTATCAAAACTTTCAAATTGGAGAGGCCATCTTTCAAGCCGGTGCCTTGTGTCACCCATGTACCCGCATGGAGCAAAACCTAGGCAAGGGCGCCATTGCCGCCATGATGGGTTACGGCGGTCTGTGCTGTAAAATCATCCGCGGCGGGAATATCAAGGTGGGTGACAGTGTCGAGCTGATCACACCGCAACAGGCATTATTTTAATTTATAAGTTTGATTGTTATGTTAAACAGTACAAAGGAGAATCATGAGCGCCTTACCCGAACACATCATCACTTGCCCATACTGTAATGAAGCCAATGAAATTTTAATTGAGTTCAGCGAAGACGGTGAGACACAAGATTACATCGAAGACTGCCAAGTATGCTGCCAACCTATTCATATCATTGTAGAAGTGGATGGCCGCGGAGAAATGCAGGTGCAGGCGCGCGGGGAGGATGAGGCTTAAAGCCGTAGCGCTTTTCATATTGTGAAGCATGGGACGTTGTTAAATTTATCACTAGTGTGTGCTTGTATTAGATGGCTCAATATCCACACGCTCTTCGCTCTCTTTCCTAGCGACCTACCGCCTAGAACCAAATCACACTACCCAGAGCAGTTATTCAATTAGTAGTCTATTATTAATTGAGGTCATAACAAATATTTAATAATACCTTTTTTTTCAATTACTTAGGTTAAAAATTGAGACTAAACATGTTTAAGAATCTAAAAATCAGGCAATTATTAATATTATGTATTAGCTCTATTTTGATCGTTTTCACCGTTATCATTCTGCCCATCGTGCTGACCTCCACTACATCACTGATCAAGCACGCTGAAGAACGTGAATTAAACAAGTACTTTGACTCTGTCATGGCAGAACTAAAGTCTGAAGAACGTCTCGCAACCGCCATTGCATCTACCATTGCCAGCAGTCAGAATTTAATCGAAGATTTCGCAAATAATCGCCGTAATGATTTACTGAGTAAATCAAAACCCATCTTTGACTTACTCTCGCGTGATTTTAATGTCCGTCAGTTTCAATTTCATTTACCACCTGCCACTTCATTTCTGCGTGTACACAAGCCTGAAAAATACGGTGACGATCTTTCAAGCTTCCGCTCAACCGTTGTTGATGCCAATAGCAATAAACAAGTGGTATCGGGTTTAGAGAAAGGCGTAGCTGGTCTTGGCATTCGAGGCATCGCACCCATTAATCAAGGCAATCAGCATCTTGGTACTGTTGAAATGGGGATGTCATTTGGTAAACCTTTCTTTGATGAGTTCAAAGAAAAATATTCAGTTGATATTGCATTGCATGTAAAACAGAACAATGGCTTCGTTACCTTTGGCAGTACGTTAAGAAATAAGACACTATTGACGGAGACTCAATTAAACCAAGCAATGACCTCATCCATTCTTATTCAAACCATGAATGAAGCAACACCAACCTCGGTATATGCATCAATTGTCACTGATTATCAAAACAATCCCATTGCCGTATTAGAGATCGGTATGGATCGCAGCTATTACGTTAGCCAAGTCTCACAACTAAGAAACGGCGGGTTATTTATCGCCATTTTAGCCATCGGCCTTGGCGTATTTATATCTATATTTGTAAGCCGAATCATATCCAAGCCTTTACAACAAGCAGTTGATGCTATGGTCGACATTGCTGAAGGGGATGGCGATTTAACAAAACGCTTATATGAGTCAGACACTAATGAAGTCGGTCAAATTGGTTCCGCATTCAATAAATTTGCGGTCAAGGTTCACAGTGTTGTCGGACGTGTTAATGGTGCTACACAGAGGCTCGCATCTTCGGCTGAAGAGCTTTCTGCGATCATTAGTGAAAGTAAGCGAAGTATGGACATACAACAAAATGAAACCGATCAAGTTGTCACCGCCATGAATGAAATGACGTCTACAGTACAACAAGTAGCCGGTCATGCAAGTGAAGCCGCTACTGCAGCAAACAGCGCGGATAGCACTGCCACCGATGGACAAAACGTGGTTAACAATACCATCAGCGCAATCGAGAATCTATCACGTGAAGTGAATGAATCAGCCAATGTCATCAGCCAGCTAGAAACCGAAAGTGAACAAATTGGCTCTGTTCTAGATGTGATTCGAGGTATTGCGGAGCAAACTAATCTGCTGGCGTTAAATGCGGCCATAGAAGCGGCCCGTGCGGGTGAACAAGGCCGAGGGTTTGCGGTTGTAGCTGATGAAGTCAGGAATCTGGCCAGTAAAACACAGCAGTCCACTGCAGAGATCAACAATATGATTGAACGCTTACAATCAGGTGCTCGTAACGCAGTTCTTGTTATGAATAAGAGCAGAGAACAAGCAACCGATAGTGTTGATCATGCTGGTAAAGCCGGTTCCGCTTTAACAACTATTACCGCGGCCGTCACGTCTATACGCGACATGAATATTCAGATTGCAACCGCCGCGGAAGAACAAAGCCAAGTCTCTGAGGAGATTAATCGTAATATCGTCAACATTAGAGACATTGTTGCTTCCACCGCTGAAGGCACCAACCAAACCTCATAAGCCAGTGAAGAACTGGCGCAACTTGCAGGCGAGCTTCAGTCCCTAGTGGGCGAATTTAAAATTTAAAGTAGCAAGGCTAGGGCGCTACTTTATTGCGCACAGTAACCTGCATCCACTAAATAGGTGTTACCAGTACATCCGGATGACTCATCGGATAATAGAAACAGCGCCATAGCTGCGCACTCTTCATTGACCACATATCGCCCTAATGGCATTCGACTTGTGAATATTTTTTTCACGTCCCCTCCATGACCAGGATTAGCTTGCTCTTCAATGGAGCGCATCATGCGATTATCCACTGGGCCAGGATTAATCGTGTTGACTCGAATGCCTTCTGGGCCAAGCTCAGCAGCCAAGCAACGCATCATACCGACCACCGCATGTTTACTGCTGACATACGGCGACAAACCTGCAGCGCCGCGAATCCCTGCAATACTCGATGTCATGACGATACTGGCTCCACCGGCTTTTCTGAGTTCTGGTAACGCGGCTTCTACGCCAAAACGCACGCCATGCACATTCACCGCGAAGACGGTTTCCCATGCACGATCGGTACGACTATCAAACGGTCCGACTTCCCCTTCTATACCGGCATTTAAAAATACACAGTCCAGATGACCAAAGCTTTCCAGTGCTGCGGCGACCATTTTTTCATTATCACTGCGCTGTGTGACATCCATAACCACGGCGACAGCTCGATCTCCTAAAGACCTGACAATGGTATCCAATTTAATGGCGTTACGATCACACAACACCACACTGGCCCCACGTGAATGTGCTAAACGGGCGGTGGCTTCACCTATTCCTCCTGCGCCACCGGTGATCGCAATTACTTTTCCTGTCATGTCGCTCATGTCAAATTCCTCATGGGTAGTTTGGATTAAGCTCAATTTACTCAGCACTAACACGTTCAACATAACAAGTTTATTGCGGCATAACTTGTTCTATATCTAGTTACCTCACGCTTATAGAGTATTTAAATCGACAAACACATGAATGCACAAAACAGCCATGGTTTTAGTTATGAAAATGGATGGTAATAGAGAGGTAAGACAAGTCATGTTTGGGCTCTTTTGCACATTGAGCCCGTTTGAAAAAGGGACATATGCGCCACACCTATTAAGAGTGGATATCTAGAATAAGGCTTTGAAGGGAAATTACTTGTGTTTATATTGCGTGGCGCAATAGCCGCGACTAATGGCCGGGTTTCGTATTTTTAAATGCTTACTGCTACGCCCACTCACGCGCTTGCGCCATAAACGGAAACTACTGGGCTTAATGTGACTGCGCATTAAAGTAATGACCCCAGGTTCGCTTAGGCCAAACTGCAGCTCAATGGCTTCAAATGGCGTACGGTCTTCCCATGCCATTTCAATCACGCGAGAAATATCGTCTTCAGTCAACACCTGACTCATAATGCAAAACCTAAATACAATCAGTACAAGACCTTACGCGATTAATCACATTACGGATTACTTATAAAATAAAAGAAGCGTCTAAAAATCTGAACCTAAAAATATTGGTGATACAAATGGGAGGCTACCTCCACCACCGAGCCATGTCGCTGCGCTAAGCGAGCATGGTCTTTATCGTAACCACCACCAATCACGGTCGCCACGGGTATGTGCCGCGATAGACACTGACGCAGTACCAACTCGTCTCGTGCCGCCACGCCATCCCAACTGATGTCTAAATGCCCTAGCTCATCGTGTTGCCAAATATCCACACCCGCATCGTATAAAACCAAGTCTGGCTGATGTTGATCCAGTAGTTGATTCAGCGTAGTTTGCACCACTGCTAAGTAGTCCGCATCTTTAAGGTATTTATCTAACCCCACATCAAGGTCGCTTGGATGCTTTCGAAAGGGAAAGTTTTTCTCACAGTGGATGGAGCAGGTAAACGCCCGAGGCTCGTCTTTTAATATGGCTGCGGTGCCGTCCCCTTGGTGCACATCACAATCAAAAATTAATACCCGCGCGACTTCTCCTGATTGCAATAAGGTTTTGGCCGTATATGCCAGATCGTTGATCAGGCAAAATCCCGAACCAAAATCATAATGCGCATGGTGAGTACCACCTGCTAGGTGACACGCTAAACCGTGTTCAATGGCCAGTCGAGCCGCTAATAAGGTGCCGTTGGGGGCGGTAAAGGTACGCTCAATTAAGCCTGCGCTCCACGGTAAGCCGATGCGGCGCCATGCTCTTGGCTCCATGGTATTGTGATATAGGTGCGAGAGGTATTGCGCTTGATGAGCAATGGTTAAATCTTCAATACTTGCCTGTTTAGGTTGATAGATATTGTCATTATGAATCAGCCCCTGTGTATCTAAGTAATCATATAAGCGCACAAACTTACTCATGACAAAGCGATGGGTTTCAGGAAAGGGGCAAGAATAATTAGGGTGATAAACCAGTGGTAGCATGATGTTCGTCATCCTAGCTATTGACGCAAGGACTCTCGCATAAAGGTCTTCATGCCTTGACTGTTTAAGCCTTGATTGAAGATTTCTCTTAAAGTTTGGCCTTGCTCATCTTTTTTGAAGCATAAAAATAGATTCTTTTTATCCAATAAATGTGGATTCATCTCTACTTTATTTTTAAATGCTTCTAGTTCGTCATCATGAGTTAACCAATATTGAAATACCTGTTCATCAATGACAATCAATGGCACGCGCTTTTTCGCCAACTTTTTAATGTTCTCGGCATCACTGACAGCTTCATCGGCTTTGATGTTGCCAGATGCTATACGCGCATCAAGATCTGGACTGTTGATGTAACCACGCACCACGCCAATGCTATCAAGCTGGGCAATATCATTTAAATTACGCCATTGAATAGGGTTAGTTTTAAGTTGAGCAAAGCCAAGCGGGCTAAACCCTATTGGGTCTGAAAACGCGCATTTTTCTATGAGGGATTGGTCAAAATACTCGGGCAGGTAACCCACGTATTTACTTTTGGCATCCAAGCCCATGTTGACGGCTCTGGCCCAAGGGAAAAAATCGACTTTCAATGTGTAACCCATACTGGCAAATACTTGCGTGACATGTTTAATCACCAAACCTTGCCCAGGTAGCGCTTGTGCCGTATAAGGCGGCCAATCAAGACTGGTCATATGTATGACTTTATCCGCAGCCATGCTTGTCTGAACAAGGCTAAGAATAGCGACGATGTATATCACTTGTTTGATCACATGCATATTCCGCCTTACGTTAACCAGTAGCTGATTAAGTACAATCAAGTAAGGCCATACTGAGATGGCCTTCTTAGGGTATTTAAAATAAATCCTTTAACTTTTCTTTGGCTTTTCTTTCAAGTTCTTTTCGCTTGCGATCAGCCTCTGCCTTGGCTCTGGCTTTTTCGGCATCCGCTTTGGCTTTTGCACGGGCTTTTTCAGCATCCGCTTTAGCTTTGGCCTCGGCTTTTAACTGATCTTCGTAACTGGACAACTCTTGCTTACCCAGCTTCTCAAGGGCATCCCCTTTACTGGACAAACGGCCTTCGGTTAAGTTGAGCTCTTGCAATTGTGTTTGATAATCACCAGCATAGCCCATTAATTTATCATTGAGCTTGGCTTTGAGCTTATTTTCTAACTCTTGTTGTTTTTGCGCGATACGCTGATCAAAAGCCGAATTCAGCTGTTTATCAAGATCACTGTTAATGCTCATACTTGGATCACTGAACTCGCCTTTTGCTTTCCCATTCACCACAAAGGTATCAATGCTTGCCAGCGCCGCTACCATTTCTTTCGCTAATACCGTGCGATCTTTACTGCTAAAACGTACTTGATTAAACCGAGCTTGCCCACTGGCATTCAGCTGACCAGCGCTGACATAACCTTTCGCTTGAACATCCACCAGAGTACTGTCGATTTTCAAACCGGCCAATCCTAGTTTGACTTTATTTAACTGCCAATCTTGAACATCCAGCGTGAAATCATCCTTACCAGGAGAGGTTCTATGATCAAGCACGCCATTAATGGTGAGTGAAGCGATATTACGCAAGTTAACCCCTTCGCCTTTTATTAACGTTGGACGATTAATTACCTCTTGTTGATGGGTGATGTCCAGAACATTCACCGCAACTTCTCCTAGGGATAATGAGTCCTCTCCTATTTTAGGCAAGCTCATAGTAAAGGTTAGGGTTTTGACCCAAAAATCAGGTTGAGGACGATCGGTTTCAAATTGCACAAAGCGACCTTCTAGACGCTTGGCTTTTAATTCTGCCTTGGCCGCTTGGGTGGCTTCATCGACAAACAGAGGGCGTACTTTTTCGTAGTAATCCAAGGTGGTTTGCGCATAGCCACCAGCGTCTTCGCCAAACAACAATGCGGTTAAATTACTGGCACCGGCACCATCTAGTGTGTACTTACTTTTAATATTATTTAAATCTTGCTTAGGTGCCGCTTTTAACTCACTAAACTTCAGTTTTAAATCAGACTTACCTTGCTTGATGGCTTGCTTGGCATTCGCTATGGCTTGCTTATCTTGCTTGAATTGAGCCTTAAGTGTATCCAGTTCTTTTTTACGTTGTTTAAAATCATCAAGGCTTTTAAATCTACCTTTTAAGAGTTTATTCAGTTGTGTTTCATACTGTTTAATGGAATCTTCCGTTGGAAGGTTAGCCAAGGATTGTTCAATATTTTTGCTATGAGTTGCATAAGCGGTTTCAAATGCATCGCCCGCTTGCTCGGTGAGCAGGGACTCACGCTCAAGTATTTCATCCGCACTTGGTAGGGTTTTGCTTTCAGGTTTAGCTTGCGCTGCTTTTTTATCAGGGGCATCAGAAGGTGATTCTTTTTTCTCTTTCTTTTCTGGTTTTGCAATCGCACCGGAAACTCTGCGTGGTGTTCCCGTTGCTACGCCTTCTAGAGACAGCTGCGGGATAATGGCCTTACCTAACAACAGTGGGAAAGGCTCAATATTGGCAACCGCTCGGTCGAAGCTAACAATATTCTCCATGGGCTTATCTTTATCGGTAAGCTGCACACCTGTGACCGTAATGGTCATGGGGTTAAGTCCAAATGACACATCCGCCACATCCACTTTGGCACCCAATGCATCGCTGCCAAAACTTTCTATGGCAAGCTTAGTCAGCGGGCCCGCTGCAAACATCCAAAAACAAACGATTAACGCACTAACAACGATAAAACCAATCAGGCCAGACCAACGAATCCATTTTGTCATGCTAGGCTCCTAATCGTTCGTATGCTTGATAAAACTTGCTGGCCTTTAAAAACTTCACAATTTTTAACTTCTCAAACCAGGCCATCAATTTTGTACGATACAGTTTGATTAAAATACTGAATGCTATCCAAACAGGTATAAACAACATGCATGACAGTACAACACTGCCAAGCAACAAGGTGTGGTTAAACTTAAAGGCTCGCCACACATCGCTTTGGTATAAATTGGTCCACAGAGGCTGCAGTTCGGGGTGATTGAGTAAGTACTCGCCCAATGAAATAGAAACCGGGTCGAGTATGAAGGCAAGCAATGCAAAGATGGCACTGGCAAAAAAGAATCCACCTAGGTTCACCCTAATCACACACACCAATAAAAAGACGAATAAATTATGCAAACTAAAAAATGGCGTCAGCCCAATAAATAAAGCAAAGGCAAAGCCCAAGGATATTTGCCCGGGTGAGGCGTCGCTATTGAGTATCTTTAATAATTTGGCAAGCATGGCGAGCATGAATGAGTCCTTTGGAATGCTATAGCTTATTCAACAAGTCTAGCGGGTATTAGGGTAGGAATAAACGTCCTGCCCACTAAATCCCCTATGTAGCAAGAGTTTACTGGGTTTTGTCCGCTTGAAGGTAGCTGCGGATATCTTTAAATACAGGGTTTAGCATGCGCCCGAATACCGACACACCACCCACCAAATGGCGATGATTCACTCCTGGGTAAGTAATGTGCTGATGAGGGACCCCAAGGTGCTTGAGCATTTTAGCAAAGCGCTCTGAATGATACGGGCCTACGGTCTCGTCTGCCTCACCATGAATTAAGCACATGGGCGGCATGGCTTGGGTGGCTAGATTAATTGGGTTTGCCTCATGGGCATTGTGTTCATGGCCTAAGTCGATACGCTGTTCGCTGATGTCATGCAAGGTGACGCCATCAAATTTACCCACCACTAGCGGGTCATCTAAAGGCAAATCATAAGGCCCAGCTAGCCCGATACAGCTTGTGATCACACTACTCGATTTAGCCCGGGCAAGATAACTAGGATCCGTGGCGAGCATGGCGGCCGTATGAGCCCCTGCGCTGTGACCAATCAATATCACCTGCTTGGCTGCATCGCTGTCCTGACCCTGGAGTCGCAGGTGCTTGGGTAAGCTAGCAATGGCTTTGGCTACGTCATCGATAAACTGAGGGAACTGAACTTGTGGGTATAAGCGGTAATTGGGTACAACTGTAATAAAGCCTAATTTGCTCAAGGCCAAACCTGCAAACTGGTATTCATTTTTATTGCCTGTATCCCAAGCTCCACCGTGAATAAAGACGATAATTTCATCGCGCATTTTTTGCTTGGGTAGATAAATATCCAAGGTATGACGTGGGTCTTGATCGTAGGGTAAGTCTGTAATGCGTTTGCAATGTGACCTTGGAGCAAGGTAATTCATAATCCATAACGGCTTAAAGATGGCAATCGCCACAAACACCACCACACAAGCTATTACTATATTTAAAATAATCAACTTCAACTCTCAGTATTTTTTATGCTTTTAATCATTACGAGTTATATTCGGGTTTAGTTTCCAGCATCCGTAAAATGATATCCACCACTACCGATATTTTTTCATTGCTCAGCTGGCGATAATCAAAATAAGGACACAGAATTAACCGCTGCTGCTCATACACAGCAAAATCCCCATGATGATGGTCCAGCAATTGTGGCGGCTCGTATTCAAAGCCTAACTGCTGGGCGTAACCTTTCCCCATCACAATGTGAATAGTGTTATCTGCGGTGTCGTGAGTATCGAGGCGAATTGTGGGTGGAGTGAACAACAAAGACGTACCACTATTGGCTTGTAACAAACACTGGTCGCGATATGCCTGCCAAGAGGTAAGCGATTCAATTACCGCAAAGTGCTGCTGACAATCAGAGCGCTGAGGATAAGTGCCATATATGCGCTGCAGACATTCAAACATCAGCTTTGCATAGACATTAAACACCTTACGCCAATGGTTACCTGTGTGCTGGCCAATGGCCGCGATCTCACCCGTCATCATGGGCTGACAATCGTCCTGCACATCATAGGGCGCCATGGGTGGACGATTGGCTATATATACCTGAAAATTAAGCTGAGCGTGTTTGCTGTTACTATTAATATCACCTAAGCCTGCTTGCATCGGTTACCTATTTTATTATTGAACGAATAACGTATTTTAATCGTAAGGATTAAAATAATTCGCCATGCCCTCAATCAACTTCCCATAGAATGCACGGCCCTATCACCAGAGCAGCGCTAAACGATGCACGCCGAAGACATTACGACGGGTAGACTCAGTGTCTATGAAAGAATTGAGCAAGACATTGCGCTGCGCGGCATCAGTATAATTGAAAACGCCTTACCCATGGCCACAATTGCGCCCTTGTTGGCCCGTGTGGCATCCCTGCCTGAACATGCATTCAATGATGCGGGAACAGGGCGTAAGCAAGATCATCAAATCAATCAGTTTGTGCGCCGAGACCAGATCCACTGGCTAGACAGCCAGCACCCAGCGGAGGGTTTATGGTTTGACTGGATGAATGGCCTTAAAAGTCATTTAAATCGCACCTTGATGCTGGGGCTGTTCAGCTATGAAAGCCACTTTGCCATGTATCAGCCTGGTGCCTTTTATAAGAAGCACCTAGATGCTTTCAAAGGCCAAGCCAATCGCCGCTTAAGTACGGTGTTGTATCTTAATCCAAACTGGCAGGCACAATATGGTGGCGAACTGGTGGTGTTTGATGAGCACCAGCCTGAAAACGTCATACTCAAGGTGCCCCCTAACTTTGGCACCTTAGTGGTATTTTTAAGTGAAGACTTCCCCCACGAAGTCCTCCCTGCAAGCCATTTACGTTACAGCATTGCTGGCTGGTATCGAGTGAACAATTCGTTATTTGGTCAGATTGACCCGCCGCAATAAAAGCCTGTTTATCTTTTGGTGAGTTACGCTACCATAGCGCCTCACCCATCTTGATGCGATTCCATGGATAAAACCTCGCTGGTCACACAAATCATTGCTGAGCTAAACGGTGCCCTTGAGCACGCATTAGCCGCCGCCGATGAAGCCCACAAAGGCGCCACCCATGAACAAAGCAAAGCCGAAACCCAATACGACACCCTGGGTTTAGAGCATGCCTATTTGGCAGAAGGCCAAGCAAGACGCATTCAAGAACTCAAAGACAGTATTACCCAGTTACACCATTTCAAACCCAAGGCGTTTAACCAAGAGGATGCCATCTATTTAGGGGCATTATTAAAACTGGAAGGCGTTGACGGTACAGGGGCAAAGCCTGGCTTATGGGTTTTATTGGCCCCTACTGCAGGGGGCATGAATCTAGATTGGCAACAGCGACAGGTGCAGATTATTTCACCCAATAGTCCTATGACAAAAGCCCTCTTAGGCTTGTACCTAGACGATGAATTTACCCTAGCGAATGGCCTGCGCTATCAGATTACCGAGCTTTATTAACCGATTGTCCAGTCTGCATATTCACTGAATTCATAGTTTAACTGCTCTCTCATTTATACATTGAACAATCGTATACAGTTGTTGCGTTGAACAGCCTTTTGTTTCCCACAGTCACTTGTTACAGTGCTTGCAAGCTTTCAAACAATTAACAATAAAAATGAACGAGGCAGCCATGTCCAACCCCCAATATGACATCATTCTATTTGGTGCCACCAGTTTCGTAGGTAACATCTTAACCGGCTATATGATGAGCCAATATGGTGAAAACAGTGAGTTAAAATGGGCTCTGGCGGGTCGCAGTGAAAACAAGCTGATCGAAACCAAACAAAAGCATGGTGCCCATGCGATTGATCACATCGTGGCGGATGCAGCCAATGAACAACAAATGGCGGCCATGGTGAAACAAACTCGCGTTGTGGTATCCACTGTTGGCCCTTACGCATTATATGGCGAGCCCTTAGTAAAAGCCTGTGTCGAAAGCGGCACCGATTACTGCGATTTAACCGGTGAAGTGCAATGGTATAAGCGCATGGTCGATAAATACGAAACCACGGCTAAGCAAACCGGTGCGCGCATTGTGCACTGCAGCGGCTTTGACTCTATCCCTTCTGACTTAGGCGTCTACTTCTTACAACAACAAGCTCAGGCGCAATTTGGCAAAATGTGTAAAGACGTGAAACTGCGTGTTGCACGTTTAAAAGGTGGCGCCAGCGGCGGCACCGTGGCCAGCATGGTGAACATCGCCAAAGAAGCATCAAAAGATGCCGCATTGCGCAAAGAATTACAAAACCCATACAGCATTTGCCCACAAGGCCATGGCTTTAAGCGTCGCCAAGAGAACATCAGCGGTTCACAATTTGATGAAGATTTTGATCAATGGATCGGGCCGTTTGTCATGGCTGCCGTTAACACTCGCGTGGTTCATCGCAGCAATGCGTTACTCAATAAGGCCTATGGCGAAGACTTTTCTTATAGCGAAGCCATGCTAATGGGCAAAGGGCGAAAAGGTAAAACTGGCTCTCGCAATATGGGCTGGGGACTCAATATTTTTATGGTGCTAGCAGCGATCAAACCGACCCGCTGGATTCTAGAGCGCTTTGTATTACCTAAGCCAGGTGAAGGCCCAACACCGCAAGAACAATTAAAAGGCTGCTTTGATTATCGTTTTGTTGGCAAAACCGACGACGGTCAAATGATCAAAGTAAAGGTCACCGGCGACCGCGACCCAGGTTACGGCAGTACGGCGAAAATGTTAGGGCAAGCCGCTGTTTGCTTATCAAACATTAAAAAAGACGACAAGGCCGGTGGCTTTTGGACACCTGCTACCATTTATCAAGAAGATCTAATCGAGCGCCTCATTGATAAAAGCGGCTTGACCTTTGAAGTACTGGATCATTAACGGTTAGTGCATCACTCCTACTCACAGTAACCGGATTAGCCCGCGGGGTTAATCCGGACTCTCTTGACGCAACAGACTAATTCAGTCGCGCCCCCTCAATCCAACCCCCCTTTTACGCTATACTTGCGCCCTACACTTTAGCTTGTTCTTCATCATGCCCCTATTGCCTATTTTGATCCTTGTTCTATTTAGCACCCAGGTATTCGCTGACACGCCGTCCTATACCACGCCTCACATTATGGCCATGGGTGTTAAGCACCACTCAATTAACGACGCCAAAATTGCTGGCAGTGCTTTGAAGCTAAGAATGGCCCATACCCGTTTTCACTTACCTATTGGTAAATATGACGCACTGGGACAAATCTTTGTTCCACAGGTAGCCATTGAGCAAACGACCTTTGATATTCCAAATCCCAATTTTGAACGCAAAGACATGTACACCATCAAGCTGCCGATGATGTTTATAGAAAAGTACGACGACAACTGGACTCGAATCTTAAATCTTACACCCAGCTGGCATACCGATTTAAAAGCAAAAGACGAGCAATCTTATTCACTCATGGGGCTCATCTTATGGCGCTACAAAGATGACTCGCCCCACAGTTATACTTTGGGTGTGGGCGTTAACCGCTTATTTGGGGAATATAAACCGGTGCCCATGGGCGCTTATAGCTACCAAGCCAGCCCCCAAACCCGTTATGATGTTGGCTTTCCGGTGACTAAAATTGAGCACCGTACTCATTTCAATTGGAGCGTCTTTTCTTCCATTGCACCCCAAGGGGGAAATTGGCGCTATGAATCAGCAGAGCAAAGAAGAGTAAATTTATCCTACAGCAGCTGGATTGCCACTGTGGGTGTGCGGCGAAACCTTGTGGATAAATTTTGGTTCACCCTTGAAGCCGGACGCACCTTTGCTAGAGAATTGGATTTAAATAACGATACCTCTGCCAGCCAAAAAGTCGATATTGCCGATGCCAATATCGTCATGCTAAGCATCGGGTTGCATCCCTAATCCTGAGTGAGCCTTGCAAGAGATTGCTGTGCCCAGTATGTTAACGCCATTATTCGAGTTAAGAAGATCAGTATGAGTGAAAATTTAATTAACGAGCGTATTGAAGACGCACTAAAAGCCATCGTGCCTTTTGCATTACAGGCCGATGAAATCTTAGATAGCTTGTCACAAGAAAACAAAGCGAAGTTTAGAGCTATTTTTCCTGAAGATAGCCTGTTTACCGCCACTGGAAATCGATTCTTACCTTACATGGAAGAAATCGATGCTGACTTTAAAGCCCTACCTGAGCCTCAGGATGCCGCCTACGAGACGTTACTGACAAGTCTTGTGAAGAAAATGGAAGCCATTCAAATCATTTTACAAGCCTTTCATCAATTACGTGATTACGACGATGAAAACGAAAATCCGAATCGTCCCCTCAATAGCTAATCAGTATTGAGACAATAAAAAGGGGAAGCTAAGCTTCCCCTTTTTATTGTTAACCTGCCATATATGCTATTAATTTAAAATAGCTTCACCATAACATGCATTAAACTGATTAATGGTCATCAGCCTGGCGCTGCTTTCATCCCACAAAATATATTTAAACGAGTGCGGAATATCTTTTAACTGTATACGAGGCACTTGGCAAAACAAATGCGGGTAAGCTTCATGACACTGGCGCAGCTTATAGTTTGGGATGCGCGCCGACAAATGATGTACATGATGATAGCCAATATCCGCGGTAAACCAATGTAACATGCGCGGTAAGTCAAAATAACTGGTGCCTTCAATGGCCGCCGTATTGTAATCCCATCCCTCATCACCGGTTGCATAGGCATCTTCAAAATTATGCTGCACGGTAAATAGAATAATCCCAAGAGCACCTGCTAAAGATAAGGCAACCAAGTACACAAACATAAAAGGAGCAAAACCGAAGTAGAAACACCCCAGCACAATTAAGCCGATTAAGGTGAGGTTGTTGGCTGTCATATGGCGATATTCTTTCCAGTCAGCCCAATACTTGGTTTTAAACTCACGGGTAATTTGAAGCATGCTTAGCGACGAATTTTCCCACTTAGCGTTCACAGCATAAAGTAAACATTGGAGACTGCCTTTTATCCAAGTAAAGCGAGGCGTGAAAATAAAGTACATAAACCCTGCAAAAGGTGCTAATAAAATGTTACGACTATTTGCATAAGCCTTACGCTTTTTCTCCGATAATTGCGAAAACTCTTGTGTGGATAAAACCGCCAACGGGCCTCGATACTTATTCCAATTACCATTTGTCGCATGATGATACGCATGGTGTTTAGACCAAACATATTCAGGCACACCACATAATACCCCCATGATAAAACCGGCAATGCGATTCTGCCACGGGCGGACAAATAAACATCCATGACCCGCATCATGCATCATCATAAAAACACGCATGATGAATAAAATCAGTATGGCGATACAGACGAGTGACAACCAATAAGACATACTTTGAGTGATAATCGCAAGATAGAAAAAAGCAAAATACGGCACGATTGTGGAAAGCACTTGATACAAGGCAAATGCATTATTGCGAATCGCGAATCGTTGAATAAGAGCTTGTTTTTCTTGTTTTAATTGCTCGTTGGGGGTCATACAGAACGTCCAATCTAGGCGCCGATCAAACAAGCCGGCTAATGCTACCAGCATACACCAGTTTTTTATTGACCTCTTTTCATCCAGATAAGTTGGCGGATTTTCACCAAATCAGTTTCACTGATTAGACAATGAATTAAAATCCATAGCTTTGTTGCTGCTTACTAATTAATCTAATGCAATATCAGGTCAACGGCGCAAGACTGGATAGTAGATATTGCCCCAGTCTTCTTGCTGCGCATTGAGCATGATCTCAATCATAATCGGTACCAAGCTGGCTAACAGTTGTGCACCATCCTCTACTTGTTCTCGATTCACTTGGCTAGCATACGTCGCCCCGCCATGGATTAATTGGTTCCGTAGAACAAATAAACGATCAAGCACAATACTTAATAATTGAGGAACATTCTGACGACTTAAATGATTCAGTGCCGACACACTTAATTGATTGAACCCTGCTTGCCAATCCTCGCTATTCACATCTTCACGTTTGGCTTGCCAAAAGCCGCTATAAACATAGGGGTTTTTAATTAAGGCTTTCACTGGCCCCGAATAAGTTTGCCAAAGACAGGCGTAAATGAGTTTATCATGATCATGACTGACAAGTTTTTCAATAAACCCCTGAAAAGCAAAGCGCTCAGCTAAGGACTCACTGCCACCTTGATCCACCGCATAGCAGGCATTGAATGCAATCCATAAACTAATTAGCTGTAAATCAACATCTTCTTGCTGTTTGGCCGCGCAATTGAGCCAGCTTAACGCTCGGTGCAAACGGGTACCGTGGACATCAGAAAACCCATCTCGCTTTTGTTTAAGTATTTGCTTAAGTTCATCATGTCGAGTTTGTAATGCCATGGTTTTTTATTCTTTGGCGATTTTAGTATTAATTAGCAGTAAATCAGATTCACATTCACAATGGAACCCGCTCAACTGAAGTCATCGACCTTGCTCTTTAACCTCTCGCACTCATTTGAGAGACTACTCAAAACATTCATGGCAAATCCAATCCATCGCACTATTTCATAACCAACAATATTTAACCCACAAAAAATGGGGTGCTATTACTAGCTACCCCATATTTCAAAAAGCCATATTTAGACTCTGACTTAGTGGTGATGACCACCCACACCGTGTACATGGCCATGGGCCAGCTCTTCTGCTTCGGCTGGGCGCACTTGCTCAACACTTACATCAAAGGTGATAGTTAGACCGGCTAACGGGTGGTTGGTATCCACATCCACATTGAATTTACCCACTTTAACAATGGTCACATCACGCATGCCTTTATCGGTATTCACTTTTACCGCTTGGCCTTTTTGTAACTTGCCTTTTGTTGCCAAGTGTTTAATTGGAATACGCTGAACACCAGCTTCATTGCGCTCGCCATAAGCTTGTTCTGGCGTTAACGTGACTTGAAATTGATCGCCTTCATTTTTACCGGCAAATTCTGCTTCTAGTGCTGGCAAGATATTACCGTGGCCAAACAAAAACGTCATTGGGTGACCATTAGTGCTGGTTTCAAACGCTTTGCCATCTTCACCAGATAGTGTGTAATGAAAGTACACAACGCTGTCTTTTTCGATACTCATTTTCTTTCCTATCTCGATATCACTATCGATCATCTTGTATAAAAACTCATTTTGATTCGTTCCGCGTGACGCTGTGCTCGACGTCTCGCTCAATATTACCAAGGAAGGGTTTGGCCGTTACTGTGCCAAAAGCCACCGGTGTTTTCTAAACTCAACTCAGTAATGCGCTCTAAGATACCTTTAGCAGCTTGGTCTGGCGTGATATCACCGTTAAAACCTACCATGCGTGTTTGCACAAAACCTGGGTGCACAACCGCAACGGCAACGCCTTTTGGCTTCAGGTCCATGGCTAACGACTTAGTGAACGCGTTAAGTGCCGCTTTACTGGCTCGGTAACCGTAATACGCGCCACTGGTATTGTCTTCGATGCTGCCCATACGGCTTGTCACATTCATCACTTTTGAACCTTCTTTTAAAAATGGCAGCAATGCATGCGTGATTTTTAAAGGCGCCAATGCGTTGATTTCAAATTGATCACGAATCTGATCCAACGCCATGTTGTCCAAGGTTTCGTTTTGGAATAGACCAGCGTTGTTGATCAATACATCCAGTTTGAAATCGTCCCCTTGAGCCAGCTCTAACACTTGTACCACGCTGTCCATGGCATCGTCTTGGCTTAGGTCGATGCCGCTGATCACAAGATCCGCCAGCTCTTCAATTTCATCAGAGCTTTCACGGCACACAGCGATGACTTCACAACCTTGGGCAACATACTGCTGCGCCATAGATAGACCAATACCACGATTGGCGCCTGTAATTAAGACTACTTGTGACATACTCACCTCTGAATGAAATTTGCTGGTTATTTTACATAGACTGGGGCATTTTACTGCCTTTGCTTACTCTAGGCACCTATGGTTTAGGGTATCTGTGTAAAAAGCCTGTTCTAGGGAGTCTTATGCAAGAAAAAGTCGTCAGTCAGCCATGTTTACGTAACCAAGCCCCCATATTTGAAGCATTATCGAGTTGGCTTAATCAAGGTGGCACCTTGTTGGAGCTGGCCTGTGGTAAGGGACAACATGGGGCTTATATTACGTCTCACCTTTCACAGCTCAACTGGCAGCTGTCTGAACACCCTTCAGCCGTGACCTTATCCAAGCCTTGGGTTGAGGAGGCAAGTAACCCAAACTTATACCCCTGTATCGCATTAGACATCAGTGAGACTGATTGGCCCGTGCAGAGCGAGCACTATGATTACGCATATTGCGCTAACCTGCTGCACTTTATCAGCAAACAAAGCGTTGAAAATGTCTTTAACGGCATCGCGCAAGCACTCAAACCCAATGGTTTCTTTTTTTGTTACGGCCCAATTAATGAAAATGGTTTCACTAGTGAAGGCAATCAGAATTTGGACCAATGGCTCAAGCAAGATATTAATCCGCAAGCTGGTATCAAAGAGTTGGATTATCTAACAGACAAGGCAAGCAGCTGCGGCTTGAAATTATCAAAACGCTTGGATATGCCCGCAAACAATGTGATCTTAGTGTTTGAGAATGCCGCCCAAAGAGCTGACTAAATAGGTGTGTTGGCTGCGCTTGATTCATGCCCCCGTGGATTAAAGTCATGTTTCACAACGTCCATTTAAGCGCAGCCACGTCCTTTGCGACTTATACTAAAGAGTAGCGACAAAGATCCGTTTGCACTGCTCTTTATAAGGGTAGCAACCCTAAAGTCCGGGCTTAATCCATCAAGCTTACTGATCTTATCGGCGTGAATCTTTGAAGCTTTAGCTTTTTCAATCACGCTGATTAGTAAGGGGTAATTTGGGTTTCATGTTGATAATTGAGCCACTCTAAATCGAACTGATTCATCCAATGCAAGCTGGCTTGTGTGTCACCCTCACTTGGGCGATATTCAGCGCTGACAAAGCCATGATAGTGGCTGTTTTTGATGTCTTCAAAAATACTCTTAAAGTTTAAATTACCACTCAAGGGTTCTCCGCGGCCTGGGACATCGGCAAATTGAATGTGACCGATCATATTGGCATGATGACGCAAGGTTTCATCAACATTGCCATCCATAATTTGCATATGATAAATGTCATATTGCATCTTTAGGTTGGGATGATTGAGCTGCGCTAAAATATCCAGCATTTGCTCAGTATGATGAATTAAAAAACCAGGCATATCCTTAGTATTGACCGCTTCGAATGTCACCAAAATGTCATGTTTATCCATCACGGTAGCCGCTTTAACCAGATTTTTTTTTAACGTTTCCATATACGCTAAGTGCCGACTTTCATCTAAGCAACGCCCCGGCAGAACGTTGACCATCTTTACGCCCAGCGCTTTGCCGTAGGTGTAGGCAAGCTTCAACGCCTCTTCAAACGCTTTTTCTTTTCCCGGCACACAGGCCAAGCCTTCACCGCCACTCATTAGATCCGCCGCGGGCACATTAATTAAGCACACATTGATCCCAGCTTGCTGCTTCGCTGTCACTAACTCAGTCAAGTTTTCGTCGTAAGGAAACTGAATCTCAACGGTTTTAAAGCCCGCATCCGCGGCCGCTTGAAAACGCTGCAACAGGGGAAGCTCGGTAAATAACAGAGATAAATTAGCCACTAATCGCATGGGGACTCCTGCTCATGAATTTCACCATTTTGGCCGTCATTGGAATTAAGCATAGCCTCATAAAGCGTAACAAGAGTTGCTGGATCTTGCTCGGCAAAACCATGACTCGCATGCTGACGCATTAACTGGGCGCCCAAACCCGCCATGGGCGTGGCACTGCCCAGTGCTTTGCTTAAATCGCCCGCCATGTCTAAATCCTTCAGTAAGGTCTTCACATGCCACTTAATATCATCAAAATCTTGAGTGGCCATTCGGGTACCGGTTAATTGCAATGGCGTACTATCAGCAAATCCTCCCGTCAGGGCAGTAGGAATCTTGCTAGCATCCACCCCTGCCCGTTTTGCCATGGCCATAACCTCAGCTATGACTAACACGTTACAGCTGACGATCATTTGATTACAGATTTTAGTGGTTTGCCCAGAGCCGCTTTCGCCCATGTAGGTGAGTCGCTGGCCTAGATTCAACAGCAACGGCTCAATGGACGAAACCGTCTGAGCATCTCCGCCAGCCATCATTGCCAGAGTACCCGCCTGCGCGCCCGCCACACCGCCTGATACCGGACAATCGATCCACTGGGCACCCATTTTGGCCGTCTCTTGTGCCAGTGACTGGGTAGCATCTGGACTAATAGAGCTAAAATCCACGATCACCTGCCCTGGCTTTAAATAAGGCAATAAGGTTTTGGCCACCGTCTGAACCGCCTGCGTATTCGAGACGCACAGCATGACCACATCCACATTTTGCACGAGCGATTCGATGGATTGTGCACACTGGGCACCTAGGTCGAGTAAAGGCTGACATTTTTCAGGGGTGCGATTCCATACAGATAATGGCACACTAGCTGAAAGTAAACGCTTACACATAGGCAGACCCATCAAGCCAATCCCAATAAACCCAACATTTGTCATAGGCACCTCTTATACTTTTTTATCGTGATTGATCTATTCTAACAAAGAGCACTCAAAATTGAGCCAAACAACCTTCTTCCTATTCGCCAAGTAGGGTTGAGTGTTCTAAGCTTAAAACAGCATAACAATGGACGTCAGTATGAACCTAGCCAGCATATTCGAACACAGTCAAAACCTTCCAAATATCCCAAAGGTCGTTCAAGAACTCATCAGCACGTTTAACCAAGCTGATTTCGATATGGATGAAATTGCCAAAAAAATTAGCCTCGACCCAGTACTTACAGCAAAGGTACTGCGCCTAGCCAATTGTGCCCATTATGGTGTGAGTCGAACGATTTCAAGCACCACCGACGCATCGGTGTTATTGGGCTTTTCAACATTACGCACCTTGGTGCTAGCATCTGGCATTACAGGTGCGATGCAAAGCCCTCCGGGATTTAACCGCAAAGGATTTTGGCAAGATAACTTTGCGGTGGCGGCCATTGCCAAGTGGATGGCACCTTACTGCAAAATGAACCCAGAAACCGCTTTCACTGCCGGTATGCTGTATAGCATTGGCGAGTTGTTAATCCAACTTGTGATGCCGGAAGAGTCTAAAAAAATTAATGCGACAGTGGACGCAGGTGGTGTATTGGCAAACGTAGAAAACTCCATGCTCGGTTTTAACTATGCCGATGTGGGTGCTGAATTAGCTACGCGATGGAAGTTTCCTGACGAAATTGTCGATGGTATCCGCTACCAAAACCATCCGGATGTGACGACACTCGACCAACCTCTGGCCTGTTTGCTTCACTTGGCCCTATACATTCACAACAGCCACAAAATGGGCTTAACCACCCAAGAAATATTAAACGGTTTTCCAAGAGATGTGGCCGCAGCCATTAATATGGATACAGAGCAAGCTTTATCCGATTTAGAAACCGTCGACGGAATTGAGTCGGGGATGGATACCTTACTAGATGATATCGCTTAATCGAAGAGTGTATTCAAGTCATAAAAAAGCGGCCTAATTGGCCGCTTTTTTATGGGTGAGACTGGAGAAATACCAGCGGGCGATCAACAGCAGTGCCAATATTAATAAAGGCACAGACAATAAATTGAGGGCCAGCCAACCAAAATTAAACACCATCCAACCGGCACACAGTGCCATAACCGCTTGTGTCGAGAAAACCGCAGCATCATTCATGGCCTGCACAGTAAAACTATCTTGCTTGGTATATTGCTGGGTCAATAACGTGGTACCCGCAACGAATAAGAAGTTCCAGCCCACACCCAAACAAACCAAGGCGCTCCAATATCCCCAGTAACCCTGATCCAATATTGCAATACTGACCGCAGCACTCATCACCACAAGCCCGGCTAACAACATACTCAACAAACTAAATATTCTGAATAAAAAAGGTGCGAATAACGAAGGTAAAAACATGGCCATGATATGGCTTTGAATCACGGTTTTTGTATCATCAAGTGGATAATTTTGAATCTCACTCATGCTCACCGGCGTGGCGGTCATGATCAAACTCATGACCCCAAAGGCAACCGCCGCACTGGCAATCGCCGCGCTGATACCAGGCTGGAGCAATAAGGATAGCCAAGAGCGCTTAACAACGGCCGATTCATCCACTGCAGGAATACTGGCAAACGGCATCACACTCAAAAGTACAAGTAGCACCACATGACACAAGGCCAATAAAACAAAACTGCCGCTAAATGTCTGCGTGAATAAATCCTTACCCAGCATGGCAATCTCAGGGCCAAACCACGCAGCAAATAAACCTCCTAGCATGACGACACTGGCAGTCATGGCCACTTTATCTGCTGGCACCCATTCTATTGCGGCAAAACGAAACTGCTGTACGAATGCCATGTGACCACCCAGTAAAAAAATACTAAAGCACAAGCCTAAAAAATTTTCACCGCGCACACTGTACACAGCCAAAATAGAACCCAATATGGCAACCAAGGTGGCATACACAAAACCACGACGACGGCCGATGCGCTTCATAATAAAAGCTGCCGGCATACTCGTTACCGCACTGCCCACCACTAACGCAGCAACCGGTAAAGTGGCAAGGCTGGCAGAAGGCGCAAATAATACGCCTAAAAAGCCGCCCACAAAGATCACCAAGGGCGCCGTTAGCATGCCCAATGCTTGAGCAATGGTAATGAGCCATACAGGATAAGGAATGGTCAGCACAGAAATACCTTTTT
>Ga0115005_10000113_pt1 | contig 55385 bp, 54 predicted proteins | sample ArcOceMetagenome_FD_87163 | JGI IMG/M metagenome (GOLD analysis project Ga0115005, IMG submission 87163) | Marine eukaryotic phytoplankton communities from Arctic Ocean - Arctic Ocean - Greenland ARC118M Metagenome | ecosystem: Environmental > Aquatic > Marine > Oceanic | place: Arctic Ocean... | reverse complement strand
TGTGCTGTCTCGTTCAGTGAGGCGCGTATTTTACCGAACCCCGTGTCGTTGTCAACGTTTATTTTGCATTTTATTTTCGAGTATTTTCAAAAACAAAGCTGAGCAAAACACGCTAACAACTCGTTGTTATTTAATGAATAAAACCATCAAAAAGATCAATTTATTCAACCACTTAAATAACACCGCCTTGCTCTGTTCAAAGCCGCTTTCGCTGCCGTCCTAAGCAAGGAGTGCGCATTCTACAGACACCCCATTTAGAGTCAACAGCCAAGTCGTAATTTTATTCAATTTTTTTAAATTAATAGAGAGACCTGACCCACATAGAACCTCTGCACCGCAATTCCACAAGCTGCTAGCCACGGTGATCCGACACAAAAGGGTTATTTTTCTTCTCATACCCCAAAGTCGATACTGGCCCATGCCCTGGTATAAAAACCACTTCGTCACTTAAACTAAAAAGCTTATCTTTTATTGAAGAGATAAGCGTAGGATGATCCCCGCCAGGGAAGTCTGTGCGCCCGATTGAACCATTAAAAATCACATCGCCAACCTGAGCTACTTGAGAGGCCTGATGATAAAACACAACATGCCCTGGCGTATGGCCAGGACAATGTAAAACCGATAATTGCTCCTCCCCCACTTGAACCACTTCACCATCTGTTAGCCACCGATCTGGCGTAAAGCTTTCAACTGCAGGAAAACCAAACATTGAACTTTGCTTCTTTAGCCCTTCAATCCAATAAAGGTCATCGTAGTGCGGCCCTTCAATAGGCAGACCTAGCTGCTCTTTTAATGCGCCTGTTCCACCTACATGATCTATATGCCCATGGGTCAGCAGAATTTTTTCTAGGACCACTCCCTCTTCTTCTATTGCCAGCAGTATCTTTTCGATATCTCCACCGGGGTCAACCACTGCCGCTTTTTTGGTAGCCTCACACCACCATAACGTGCAATTTTGTTGAAAGGGCGTAACAGGAATGATTCGATATTTCATACATTAGCTCCTAGTGACTTAAGGCTATTATATACTAGGAGCTCATCAATACTGCCATCACCCACCGTCAATCGTTAGCTTCAGTTTTAAACGCCTTCACCATAGATAAGAGCTGGTTCTCTACCGCTCGCAATTCTTTTGAGGCCGACTCGCTTTTAGCACCCAAATCAGCATTATGCTGCGAAAGCTGGCGCAACGACTCTACGTTCTTCTGTATCTCCTCAATAACCGAAGTTTGCTGGCCAGCTGCACTGGCCACACTAACGGTTTGGCCGGAAATACCGTTCATGCTTTCAGTCACAGAACTAAACACCTGCTCTACAGCTCCTGACACGCTGCGACTTTTTTCAACCACACCTTTAGTTTGGTCTAGCTTACTGACCACCATCCCTACAGAAGAGACTATGTTTTCTACCGTCGTACGTACCTCCGAAGTGGAATCTTTAGTCCGGGTAGCCAACGTCCTTACCTCATCTGCCACGACAGCAAACCCCCGACCATACTCACCCGCTCGCGCAGCTTCTATAGCCGCATTGAGTGCAAGCAAATTTGTTTGCTCTGCAATTTCGGTTATCACACCGATAACATGCTCAATTTCTACGGTATGCTGCTTTAAGTTTTGAGCTTCTTTCTCGGCCAGCTCCATTTGCTGGGAAATGCTGCTTATCGCTTCTATGATATCTTCTAGATGGTTACGCCCGTCTAGCGCTTCATTGTTAGCCTGCTGAACAGCGTCTGATGTAGCCGTCATACTCTGGGATATTTCTAAAGCCGAAGCGGCTAGCTCCTCGACAGAGACTGCAACCATATCTGTCTCCTCACTTTGTCGATTAGCGCCTTGTTTCGAATCAATTGATATAGACTCAGACGCTGTTACCACCCGATCAATTTCGCCGCAAAAATCCCCCAACCTTCCCAGCACAGTTTTAGTGCTTGCCGACTGCATCTGCAAACCATACTCAACCGCCCCGATATTATCTAACCGGCCAGTAAAAAGTTTCTGCATCACTTCGTTAGACGATATGGCTTTTGCTTTGTTAGCCAACACATTCAAAGGCTTTATGTATCCAAGATATAGCCCTGCAAGACCGCCCCCCTGAAGAAGAACCAACAACAACCCCAACAACCATTCTCCCTTTACAAACAAAGCGCCTAGCAGAACTAAAGAAAGCAGCGCAAACAGCCCCGTTTTGAATAGAGTCGAGCTTATGACTGATTGCTTAATAGGGTTGTTTCCATTATTGAGGGCGTTATACATTTTTATAGCGTCTTGCTTTTGAGCAGCAGACGGCAGCGCTCTAACTGATTGGTAGCCTACTTTTTCTCCATTTTGATACACAGGAGTAACGTAAGCATCAACCCAATAGTAATTTCCATTTTTACATTTATTAACAACCAAGCCCCGCCACGGCTTGTCCTGCTTAAGCATCGCCCACATGTTTTCGAACGCCGCTTTAGGCATAAAGGGGTGGCGCACAATACGGTGAGGGCTTCCGAGTAGCTCATCGTGCGAGTATCCACTGATCTTTATAAATTCATCGTTAGCGTAAGTGATACGCCCTTGAATATCAGTGGTGGAAATAAGCTGATCCTTCGCTGCAAAAGTAACTTCGCTCCCTGTAAGAGTGACTAATGGCATAAAAAAATCCTTGTCGATTAAACGTGTACATAAACTGAACAAGCATCTGTTGTAACGGCGTACGAACTAATATCTTTAATATTGTCTTAATCTATAATAGTTCGTATTTCCCATACTTACCCAAAAATGTTCAGACAATCATTAAAGTAGAGATGCATGGCCTCGATTAACGATTACACTCAACAACTGGCGGAACTACGCCCCAAGCTTGTAACCTTTACGATGCTTCAAATCCCTGATCGAAATTACGCAGAAGATCTCGTTCAAGACTCGATTATCGCGGCCATCGAGAGCATTGATAAATACGAAGGCAAAGCCGCTTTTGAAACATGGGTTTATAGCATTTTGAAATATAAGTTAATTGACTATATTCGCCATAAAAAACGCGAACAAGAGCGCTTTGTTTCTGATGAAAACGATGTCGATATTGACTCCTTTTTTAATAATAAAGCCCACTGGAATGTCGACGATACTCCACAACAATGGCACAACCCTGAGGAGCTGCATTTACGTACACATTTTTGGGAAGTTTTTGATTTTTGCCTACTACATTTACCCAGTAGCACCGCTAGAGTTTTCGCTTTGCGCGAGCTAATGGAAATGGAAACAGAAGAGATTTGCGATAGTTTGGGCATTTCTGAGCAAAACTGCTGGACAATTTTGCACAGGGCTCGTTTAAAACTAAGAAGCTGTTTGGAGCGCGGCTGGTTTCTTAAAACAGGAGAAAGCGCATGAAGTCATGCATCCAAGCGACTTATCTTATGTCTAAACAATTAGACACACAATTAACACTTTTAGAGAAGATGAGTTTGCGAATGCACTTATTTATGTGCGGTAATTGTAATCTGTGTAACGATCAATTAACGACAATGCATGATTTATGCAGCCAGCGAATTACTGACATTCATTTAAAGGGTCGCGACAAGGAGTAACCCTTGTCGCTGTCGAGCACCAACTAATCACTACACCTTATGGTAAAGCTCCGCACCCGTACTTTTAAATTCCGCCGACTTTTCTTGCATCCCCTGTTCTGCTTTCGCGTTAATAGCCGCTACCTGCGACGCATCCAACTCGCGAACCTCTTGTGATATTTTCATAGAACAAAACTTTGGTCCACACATCGAGCAGAAATGTGCAACCTTCGCAGATTCTTTAGGCAAAGTCTCATCGTGGTAGGCTTTGGCAGTATCAGGGTCAAGACCGATATTAAATTGATCTTCCCAGCGGAATTCGAAGCGTGCTTTCGACATCGCATTATCACGTATCTGCGCTCCAGGGTGCCCTTTTGCTAAATCCGCTGCATGAGCCGCAATTTTATAAGTGATAATGCCCGTTTTAACATCATCTTTATTAGGAAGCCCTAAGTGCTCTTTAGGCGTGACGTAACACAACATAGCGCAGCCATACCAACCGATCATAGCTGCTCCAATCCCCGATGTAATATGGTCATATCCCGGAGCGATATCAGTCGTTAAAGGCCCTAACGTGTAAAAAGGAGCTTCGTGGCATTCGGTTAGCTGCTTATCCATATTTTCTTTGATCATATGCATCGGCACATGCCCAGGACCTTCGATCATGACTTGGACATCGTGCTTCCAAGCTATTTTGGTCAGCTCACCCAACGTCTCTAGCTCAGCAAATTGCGCTTCATCATTTGCATCATACACAGACCCAGGACGCAGACCATCACCTAATGAAAAGGACACATCGTAAGCTTTACATATTTCGCAGATATCTTCGAAGTGCGTGTATAAGAAATTTTCTTCATGGTGAGCTAAGCACCACTTAGCCATAATTGATCCACCACGCGAGACAATCCCGGTCATTCGCTTTGCCGTCATAGGCACGTAACGCAACAAAACACCCGCGTGGATAGTAAAGTAGTCCACACCCTGTTCGGCTTGCTCAATTAACGTGTCGCGAAACACTTCCCAATTTAGATCTTCAGCAACACCATTCACTTTCTCTAGCGCTTGGTAGATAGGTACAGTCCCGATAGGGACAGGCGCATTACGTAATATCCACTCCCTCGTTTCATGGATGTTTTTACCTGTGGATAAGTCCATGATGGTATCCGCACCCCAACGGGTTCCCCACGTCATCTTTTCTACTTCTTGTTCAATAGATGACGATAATGCGGAGTTACCAATATTACCGTTAATCTTCACTAAGAAGTTACGACCAATAATCATTGGTTCACATTCTGGGTGGTTGATATTTAACGGAATAATCGCCCGGCCTTCGGCAACCTCTTTGCGGACAAATTCAGGGGTAATTTCATCGGGCAAATTAGCACCAAAACTAAAGCCTGGATGCTGTTGAGCAACGCTTTGCCCCTCCACTTTATTCTTAGCCAACTTCATGTTTTCACGGATGGCAATGAATTCCATTTCCGGCGTTATGATACCTTTACGCGCATAATGTAATTGCGTAACGTTGCATCCTTCTTTAGCACGGCGTGGCTTTCGAGTCAGCTCAAACCTTAATTCATCCAAACGTAAATCTGCTGCACGGGTTTGACCATAAACAGACGTCAAGCCATCAAGCAGAACAGTATCTTGTCGCTCATCTATCCAGCTTTCTCGCAAGGGCGCCAAGCCCTTGCGGATATCAATTTCTGCCTCTGGGTCAGTGTACGGCCCAGAGGTATCATAAACATACAGAGGTTCGTTCGGTTCACCACCAAAGGCTGTGGGTGTTATATCTAAAGAAATCTCACGCATGGGCACTCGAATATCGGAACGGCTACCTTCGATATACACCTTGCGTGATTTAGGAAATGGCTGCACAGAGGCATTATCAACCTGTGCACTTTGGCTCAACTGGCGATTATTTGTCATAACTATCCTGTCATTATTCTGTTTATTAATATTCTCTGACGTCAGAAGTCGAATTCCAGAGCGTCGCGAAATGGTGTAAAGGCCCATGTCCACTACCTACATCTAACTGATCTGCAGCAGCTATAGATTCCGATAAATATACTTTGGCCTGTGAGACAGCCGCGTCTAAACTTAAGTGCTTAGCAAGCAGCGCAGTAATTGCTGATGAGAGCGTACAACCTGTACCGTGTGTATTTTGTGTATTAATTCGTTTGGCGCGATAAGCCTGTACATGTTTGCCATCCGAGAGAAGATCAACCGCATCATTATCTCCCTCCAAGTGACCACCTTTTAGCAATACATGCTTGGCCCCTAACTCATGCAGTTTCGGCAATAACGCATACATCCCATCAATAGTGGTGGGCTCATCAAGGCCAACTAAAGCCGCAGCTTCGGGTAAATTAGGCGTGATAAGATAAGCGCGAGGTAAGATCTGCTGTTTGAGCGCCGCTACCGCATTCATAGGTAATAGCGCGCTCCCACTTTTAGATATCATGACAGGGTCAACGACTAGGGGGATGGTAGGATAACGGCTCAGCGCCTGTGCCACTGTCTCTATGATATCAACGGAGCCCAACATACCTACCTTGATCGCATGAATAGCAATATCCGTTAGCACAGCATCGATTTGAGCGGCGATTACATCATTAGGAATAGGGTGAATTGCTGAAACGGTGTGCGTATTTTGCGCCGTGACCGCTGTGATGACTGACGCTCCGTAAACACCGAGCGCAGAGAAAGCTTTTAAGTCAGCTTGTATGCCTGCACCACCTCCGCTATCAGAGCCTGCGATGGTCAGCACATTTGGGATTGCAAATGATTTCATCTCGATTCCTACGCCAGTGCAAACTGGATCAGGTTCAGCGGGTATCATCTCAGCCTCAACATAAGGCACCCCGACAAGATAAATTAAGTGTACGTTGTCCGCTTTTTTATGTCTATATTTGCCGAACAACAAGCGATTGAATGATCACTCAAGAATTCGGTATGAAAAATAGGACTTTTTCCTATATCCAAAAATTCTCACTCAGACATAATAACAACCGTGGATCTCCTGTTCATGGAACGAATGTAAGGAAGGCCTCGACAAGCGGAATGGACACAAGGATTGTCCGAATGGAATCAACTAATTAGCAATAATTAGCACCGCAAGGAAAAAGGAAGCCAAAAAGAGAACTTTGCATACGGATTTGCGAAGTTCTCACCACTTTCCACCTCGTTATACACTGAGCTACCTGCTCTTCTTTAATACAAAACGCTTTACAACTTATCATCTAAAAATGATGACTATTTAACGATAGCAATAGTATGCGCCTACTCACGACAGCACACCAAAGCAAATAGGTTTGAAGCGGCAACGATCAGAGAGTTGTATCAAAGAAGTATCTTAAAGCTCATGCAGGGACGCCTGTCGACAAGCCCCAAATGGATCGCACAACATCAGAGGCTGGCTCAGAGCAATCGCCCGCTATCCATTTAGCCAACCCGCCCGCTACATCTTGAAATAGTTGAGGTTCAGGTTGCGGCTGTTCCAGCCAATGCTGAAAATCACGAGGTTGGAAGTCATCCATTACTGTAGCCAATTGAAGCCGATCTAAAAGAATGGCATTTGAGCGCTGTTCCGACTGACCTTGCATAGGCTTAGTTAAAAACTTTTTACCATACTGCATTGTTTCGCTAGCTAAGCCAAAGCCACAATTTGAAAACACCCCAGAACAAGCCGCTAAATCTTGCTCAAACCCTGCACGACTAAGAGGTTTAAAGTGAACATTATTGATTGAATGCGCAAAAGAACGCTTACTGTATACGTGAAAGCGATAATCAGTAAACGAAGCAAACCAATCGATCAATGTTTCATCTGTTTCAAATGGGAGATAAACCAGAACCAGCCCTTCATCAACTGTCCTTGAATATTGGGGCGGGCTAATTAGAGGCGGAACAATTGTTCGGTTAAAGTGATCCCAATGCACCCCTACGGGTATCGTAACAGGAGCAAATATCTGAACGCCTAAACGCAACATCAACGAGCGCCAACCATCGGGCAACTTGTGCATAAAAGCATACTGATGTGCGATACCAATAGACTTTTTACCGCGCAGTTTCGCCGCCCAAGCGGTCACCGGCTCAAAGTCAGAGAGAATAAGATCATAACTCTGGACATCCAGCGACTTAATATCACGGATCAACGTGCTTAAACTATTCCTTGTGAGGGTATCCCACGACTTAACTTTTGCGCCCTCTCCCATGTAAAAGGTTAAACCGCGACGCGTTTGGTAGTCGCCGAACAACTCCATATCAAACAGTTCGTCAGCAGGGCGACCACTGAATAAGTAGTCAACATCAACGCCGGCCTGCTTGAGCGCGGGTGCCATGACCCGTGCGCGTGTTATATGACCATTACCTGTCGCTTGCACACCATATAGCACTTTCATGACTACACTCGCCTCATAAAGCAAACCCAATAAGCATAGCCAACTCAGCGCAACAGATACCTAACGCAGCGCCAGCGGCGATATCCGTTGGATAGTGGACACCCAGCATTACACGAGAAAAACCTATCATCCCAGCCAACACATAACCAACGCCTGCAAGGGCTGGATAAAAAACAGCTAAAAGCGTAGCAAACAAAAAGGCGGCGGCTGAATGCCCGGAGGGGAAGCTAAACGTATCCGACGGAACAATAACCGCCTCAAACCCCTTAAGTGAGCTGGGCCTTGGACGTTTGATGGTGTTTTTTAGCAACCAGTAAACCGGGAGCTCCAATAAAAAAGCCAACAGCCCCGCCACCAAAAATGCCTGACCATGCTCGGCATCGAACACAGCAAAAGCTACCCCAATAACGGCATATAAGAGGCCATCACCTAGCCGGGAAATAGCCCGACTAATCAGCGCCAAATGTGAATACGTTAAACGGCGCGTCTGAAGCCAGTTAAATGTCAGTGTGTCAAAGTCTGTTATTTTCTGGATGGTAAGCATCTTTAACCCCCAGTTAGCCCATGCAATTTTAGGTATGGTGGGTCAACTAGATGACAGACCGATGACAAAATACTGACTTTTATGTGACAACCATTGAGACTTATTGTTGAGCGATCCACTCAGAGACAAGATTGACTAGCCCATCGGGATTTTCCCATGGTTGCATATGCCCACCTGACACAACCGCTAATGTTAAAGCATGAGATTGTTGCTCGATTACCCTGTGTGCATATTCAAGTGACAACACCTCATCCTTTTCACCCTGTATTAGCAATCCTGCAAGCTGCCGCTTACTATCTGATCTAGCGGAACGCCAACTAAATATCGAGTTCAAAGTTTTAAGCGGGTAATCGAAAACAGCAAGCGGATCAGCCCCCATTTCATCGGCGGCAGGATGAGAAGCAATAAGGGCATCATAATCCAAGATCGACTTTAACGGCACTCGAGCCAGTGGGAAAAACGGGCTACTCATACCAATCCATTGCCAACCCAGACTGTGCATAAGGTCGGGAGCTACTTCCGGCATCAATAACGTTTGGCAAATAACGCCAGATATTCGCGCATCCTTCTCGGCAACGGCCATCGCTAATAACGAGCCGATAGAATACCCAAATAGATAAACAGGGCGAGTCTTTGAATCCGCCAGATACTCGATTACTTCACTAACGCCGTCAGCAATATCGTCAAGGGTGTACAACCCCCTAACACCGCCTGAATACCCGTGACCGGGATAATCCATACTAACAACGTCAAATCCTTGCCTACTCAGCTTATCCAGCAGCGGCGCGTAGTATTCGGAATATGTCCCTATGCCGGGCAAAAAAACCACCAGCGGTGATTTAGACTCAGCAAAAGAAGGATAATGCTCGTAGTGAATTTCACCTAACTTAAAAGTTTCTCGGCGCTCCAAAGAAGGCTCAAGCCCCATCTTTGCTCGCAAACGATCACGCAACCCTATATCCGCTTCAACTGTTGGCGTGAATAATGAAAAGTAGTCTACAAACACTCTAACAGCCTCCTTTTACTTTTAGGCCATAATCAAGATATCTGCCTAGTATCAACCCAAGCAGCCAAGATGCATTTTTTGGATACATCAACGCTGGCAACGAGAGCAAAACACCGTACTGCGCTGCCCCATGCGAACTTCCGTCAGTTCTTTATTACAAACTAAGCAAGGCTCACCGGCTCGACCATACACTGATAACGATTGAGCAAAGTATCCAGGCTTACCGTCGCTATCAACAAAATCCCTCAGAGTCGTCCCTCCTTGCTCAATTGCGGCGGACAATATTTTCTTGATTGCCGCAACCAAACGAGTCAGCTTAGGCTTAGATACTTTACCGGCCGGCTTCCTTGGATCAATACCCGCCATAAACAACGCCTCATTTGCGTAAATATTACCGACACCGACAACCACATGACTGTTCATCACCAACTGCTTAATCGCCACACTGCGCCCTTGGCTACGATTGATCAGATAATCAGCATTAAACGCGTCTGTCAGCGGCTCTGGCCCCAGCGAAGAGATCAACGATAGTTCCTCTCCCACTGGCTGCCACAAAACTGAACCAAATCGGCGAGGATCCGTTAAGCGCAAGCACGCCCCCGAAGCCAAACCAATATCGATGTGATCATGCTTACCAGGCTCTACATAATGAGTGAGTACTCGCAAACTACCAGACATTCCCAAATGAATAACAATAGCTCCGCGCTCTGTCTCTAAAAAAAGATACTTGCCTCGCCGGCTCACGTCATTAACCGCTAGACCTATAAGCGACTGCAAAACATCGACAGGAACCGGCCAACGCATCTTAGGCTGACGCACAACAATAGAGGTGAGCGTCTGATTAATCACATGCGGAGCAACACCGCGCCGTGTTGTTTCTACTTCTGGTAGTTCTGGCAAAACGTAAATCCCAATTCATTTTGAATCATGCGCTATTAATAACAATGTACACACGCAGTTAACAAGCGCTTTAACCAATCACATCTCTCTTATGTACGCAGAACAAGCTCCACTTGTTTCTTTTAGACATAAAAAAACCCGGCCAAGGCCGGGTTTTCTGGAAGCATTAAATCTTATTTGATCTTAGCTTCTTTATACATAACGTGCTTACGAACAACTGGATCAAACTTTTTGATCTCAAATTTTTCTGGCATGTTACGTTTGTTTTTATCAGTCGTGTAGAAGTGACCTGTACCGGCGGATTAAACCAGACGGATCTTTTCACGGTTACCTTTTGCAGCCATGGTCTAGCTCCTTATACTTTTTCGCCACGAGCACGAACTTCAGTCAAAACTGAGTCAATACCCTTTTTATCGATGATACGCATACCTTTAGAAGAAACGCGTAGACGAACAAATTTGTTTTCAGATTCTACCCAAAAACGGTGCCAATGCAGGTTTGGTAGAAAACGACGACGTGTTTTACGTTGTGAGTGGGAAACATTGTTCCCTGTTACTGGACGCTTACCAGTAACCATGCAAACTTTAGACATAATTAATACCTTATTAGTCGATTAACTCTATTCAGATGTCTATTGGCTACGAGTAGCTGATATGCCACTTACGCAATAGCCTCAGGCGGAGCGTCCAAAAACCGGACAAGAATCCCATACCGGAAGTGAATAGAAGGCGCGCATTGTACAGAAAATCAACAACCCAAGCTACCGCTTTTTACGAATAAATCAAAACATTGCTAAACAGCGCCCACAATCACTATATCAACCCCCGTTCAGCAAATGAAACAACCTCAGGATCACCAATCACCATGTGATCCAACACGCGCACATCCACCAACTGCAGCGCATTGACCAAACGCTCTGTTATATGTCGATCAGCCGCCGAAGGCTCGGCAATGCCCGATGGATGGTTATGCGTTAAAATAACGGCCGCTGCATTCACTTCCAAGGCTTTACGCACGACCTCTCGGGGATACACAGAAGCCGCATCTATGGTGCCAAAGAACATAGGCTCAAACCGAATGATTCGATGCTTATTATCCATAAACAGACACGCAAAAACCTCTTGACGATAATGGCGCATCTTCGCCGACAGAAACATCCGAACCGCAGAGGGGCTCTCCATCACATCTCCACGCTCTAGCGATGCCAACAGGTGACGGCGGCTCATTTCTAAGACAGCTTGTAATTGAGCATACTTCGCATTTCCTAAACCTGGCCCCTGACAAAAAGCCTCTTGGCTGCTCTCAAGCAACTCTCTAAGCCCGCCAAAGCGCTGGAGTAAATCTCTCGATAAATCAACAGCACTAGTGCCCTTAATGCCTATTCGCAAAAAAATGGCCAACAACTCTGCATCGGACAAAACCGCCGCGCCATGATGCAAGAGCTTTTCTCTCGGCCTTTCTAGCTCCGGCCAATCTGTAATTGCCATATCAACATCCCTTTATTTCGCTCTTTAGCTTCATGCTAAGCAACACAAAACTTATTCTACGAGCACAAGCTGACTATTAGCTGATCAGAACGACTACTCATATAAAGTACGACTTTATCGCCTTAACACCTACGCAACAAAATCGTGAGATGGTATCGTACACGCCTTTAGCATTGCAGCAGATTCGAGTGGTTCAAGGTATGCATAGACTTACTAACAAACAGGTCATTCTAGGTATTACAGGTGGGATTGCCGCTTACAAAAGCGCCGAACTAACACGCCACTTAAAAGCTGCTGGCGCGGATGTACGCGTTGTAATGACCCCCGCGGCTACCGAATTTATTACTCCCCTAACATTACAGGCCCTGTCTGGAAATCCGGTTCACACACAACTACTCGACCCAGAAGCGGAAGCCGGCATGGGGCATATAGAGTTAGCACGTTGGGCTGATATTATGGTTATTGCTCCCGCCAGTGCAGACTTTATGGCTCGCTTAGCTTCTGGCATGGGAAACGACCTGTTAACTACGCTGTGCTTAGCAACCGACGCCCCTATTTGCCTTGCCCCTGCTATGAATCAAGCCATGTGGCGATCAGCACAAACACAACGCAACGCTGAGACACTATCCGCACAAGGCATTAAACTATGGGGGCCAGGCATTGGCGATCAAGCGTGCGGTGATACAGGGCCAGGGCGCATGCTGGAACCTCTCGATATTGCCGAGCGAACAGCCACTAGTTTTGAAACAGGATCACTAGCCGGCCTGCGCCTAACAATAACGGCAGGGCCAACCCGAGAACCGTTGGACCCTGTGCGATATATATCGAATCATAGCTCAGGGAAAATGGGCTTTTCGCTTGCGCAAGCCGCCGTTAGTGCAGGTGCTCACGTTACGTTAATCAGCGGGCCCGTCAACTTAGCGACTCCCGACCATGTAACACGCATAGATATCAACAGCGCTCAGGATATGCTTCAAGCCGCCGAATCCGATGCCGCCCAATGTGATATTTTTATCGCTTGCGCGGCTGTCGCTGATTATCGACCATCCGCTGTTGCAGAGCACAAGATCAAAAAAGGGAAAGAAGAGATCATGGAGCTTCACCTGATCAAGAACCCCGACATCGTAGCGACCATCGCTTCCAAAGTTAACGCCCCATTCACTGTTGGCTTTGCTGCCGAAACGCGAGACATAGTCAGTTATGCTCAAGACAAATTGGTTAGAAAGAAGCTAGATTTAATTATTGCGAATGATGTTTCCCGAACAGACATCGGCTTTAACAGTGATGACAATGCCGTCACTCTAGTCACTGCCGATCAGGTTACAGAACTCCCAATGATGCGTAAGCGCCAGCTTGCAACCTCATTAATTGACCATATTGCCCAACTTTATAAGGCCAACCGATGAACACTCTTCAAGTTAAAATTTTAGATCCTCGTATAGGCGATACGTTTCCGTTACCCACTTATGCGACCCCAGGCTCTGCTGGCATGGATTTACGAGCCTGCTTAGACGAAACATTAACATTAGCACCCGGGCAAACGGAGCTTATTCCAACAGGCTTATCTATTCACATTGCCGACCCCTCACTGTGCGCCATGATTTTGCCCCGCTCTGGGCTAGGCCACAAACATGGCATCGTATTAGGCAATCTTGTCGGCCTTATCGATTCCGACTACCAAGGCCAACTTTTTGTTTCTTGCTGGAACCGCGGTCAAACGACCTTTTCGATGGCGCCTGGAGAACGGATAGCGCAGCTCGTTTTAGTGCCGGTCGTGCAAACTGAATTTGAAGTGGTCACCGAATTCAGTGACTCAGAGCGAGGCGACGGTGGATTTGGCTCTTCTGGCCGCTCTTAACAGCTCCTATTAACCGCAAATAGTCACATTTAACGAAAGCCCGAGCAAAAGGATGGCAAAGTGAGCTGCAATTTAGACAATATAGATGACACTCTATTTCGTGCTTATGATATTCGCGGCATTGTAGGAGAAAGTTTAACTGAAGCCGTTGCGTATCACTTAGGACGCGCCTTTGCTGCCCAAGCGAGAGCTCAAGCTATTCGCAATACCGTTGTAGGAGCTGATGGCCGCCTATCTAGCCCCGCCTTAAAAAAGCAACTCATTCAAGGCCTACTCGAGGGTGGCCTTGATGTTACCGACATAGGCTATATTGCAACACCGGTGCTTTACTTTGCGGCCCATCACACCGACACAAAAACCGGCATCATGATTACCGGCAGCCATAACCCCAAAGCGTATAACGGGTTTAAAATGATGATGGCGGGCAACACGCTGGCTGAACAAGACATACAAGCACTTAAGTACCGCATGCTGGATAAAAACTACGATAGCGACACCAGCAAACGGTTAGGTTCCTTACATTCTCACGATTTTCGCGCTCAATACCGCAAACGAATCTTGGACGATATCAGCTTGCCTCGGCCACTCAAAGTAGTCATAGATTGCGGCAACGGGATCCTTGGAGAAACAGCCCCATACCTGCTTGAACAGCTTGGTTGCGAAGTTATCCCACTGTATTGCGATGTAGACGGTAACTTTCCAAATCATCACCCCGACCCTAGTAAAGCCCACAATTTAGCTGAGTGCATCACTGCCGTTAAAACCCAACAAGCCGATGTAGGGCTCGCCTTCGATGGCGATGGTGATCGTGTTGGAGTGATTACTGCAGATGGCAGCATTATTGACGCTGACAGGCTCACCATGCTGTTTGCCGAGGATGTCCTCACCCGAAACCCTGGTGCAAAAATCCTCTTTGATGTGAAATGCTCTCGCCAGTTAGCCCACGTCATCACCCAAGCAGGTGGCGTTCCCACAATGTGGAAAACAGGTCATTCAATGCTCAAGCGAAAAATGAAGGCCACTGGGGCATTGCTTGCTGGTGAGATGTCAGGGCACATTTTTTTCAAAGAGCGCTGGTTCGGTTTTGATGATGGGCTCTATGCTGCCGCCCGTTTACTAGAAATTTTAGCCTCCCAACCAGAACCTTTAGCATCTCTGTTTGCGCGTTATCCACAAGACATCAGCACACCAGAGTTGTCCGTCGAGGTTTCCGAAGCCTCAAAATTCGCTATTATCAAAGAGCTTCAACAGCGCGCCTTTCCTGAGGGCAGCAAAACACTGATCGATGGTTTACGAGTAGACTATGCAGATGGATGGGGCTTATGTCGAGCCTCAAATACCACACCGACGCTCGTACTTAGATTTGAAGCCGATAACGAAACAGCGTTAACCCGTATAAAAAATCAATTTCAGATACAATTACACGCCATAGACCCAACAATAAACATTCCTTGTGCGTGAATGCCAAAAGAGAGAATCACTATGCCACTTAACAGAGCTCAAGCCATGGCAACCGCTGAAGTACTCAGCGTAGCCGTTCCGTACATCCAACGCTTCGTGGGCAAAACTATCGTCATTAAATACGGCGGTAACGCCATGACCGATGACAAACTTAAAAATAGCTTTGCGCGTGACATTGTCATGATGAAGCTCATTGGCTTGAACCCAGTAGTGGTTCACGGTGGCGGCCCACAAATTGGCGATTTACTCGACAAGCTCAAGATCGAATCACACTTTATTAACGGTATGCGTGTAACCGACTCTAAAACCATGGATGTAGTCGAAATGGTATTGGGCGGCATGGTCAATAAAGAAATTGTTGGACTCATCAACACGAACGGCGGCAAAGCGATTGGCCTTACCGGTAAAGATGGCCAATTATTAATGGCGCGCAAATTACGAGTTAAACACAAGACCCCTGAAATGTCCGCCCCAGAGATTATTGATATTGGCCATGTAGGTGAAGTGGACTCGGTTAATACTGACGTGTTGGACATGTTAGCTGACTCTGATTTCATCCCCGTGATTGCACCTATCGGTGTCGGGCCTGACGGCGCCTCATACAACATCAATGCGGACTTAGTCGCCGGTAAAGTGGCCGAAGTACTCAAGGCTGAAAAACTCATTTTACTCACTAACATTGCGGGTCTGATGGACAAAGAGGGTAAAATTTTAACAGGGCTGTCTACGGAACAAGTCGACTCGCTAATTGAAGACGGAACTATTTATGGCGGCATGCTCCCTAAAATTGGCTGCGCTCTGGATGCTGTTAAATCAGGCGTAAACAGCGCACACATCATTGATGGCCGCGTAGAGCACTCGTGCATGCTAGAGATCTTCACTGATGAAGGCGTTGGCACGCTGATCACCAACCATTCTCTATAAGATATTGAGTGAGCATGAACGAAACGACCAAACTGTCACGACGTGAGCAAATTCTTCAAGCACTAGCCCAAATGCTAGAAGTTAACCCGGGACAACGCATTACAACCGCGGCCTTGGCTAAAGAAGTTGGCGTGTCTGAAGCCGCGCTGTATCGACATTTTCCAAGTAAAGCACGCATGTTTGAGGGGCTCATCGGTTTTATAGAAGAAACCGTATTCACACGCGTTAATATGATTACAAGCTCAGACAGCCCAGCAATACGCCAATGCGAGCAAATACTGACCCTAGTGCTTGCCTTTGTTGAGCGCAACCCGGGGATGGCTCGTATTTTGACGGCCGACGCCCTAGCCGGTGAAACGGACAGGCTGCGTGGGCGTGTTAATCAGTTTTTTGAGCGTTTAGAAACGCAAATAAAACAGGTGCTTCGCGAAGCCGAACCTAAAGAAGGTTTGCGAACAGAAACCACGGTGGGCATCACCGCGAACTTAATGATTGCAGTTGTAGAAGGCCGTATTCGACAGTTTGTACGCAGCGAGTTTCAGCGCCGCCCTACCGAAAACTGGCAAGACCAATGGCCAAGGCTTTCTGTAGGCTTATTCCGCAACGCAGAATAACACCAAAACAAGCAAGCCCTCACACGGCTTGCTTTTCTTATTCATTATCTTGGCAATGATAGCCTTCTGTACTATCGCACTCACTATGTTGTGTTTGAGCAAAACGACGTTGCTCATGCTGCATCATCAATAAGGCCGACACAGAAACCAACTGCACTCCTGCTTCATCCAAAACAGGAATCGCCTCCGCTAAAAACTCAGTTGTAATAGGGTAAGGATGACCGATCATAATGGCTTGCCCATAGTGGCGTGCGATGCGGATAGCTTTAAAAAACTGTGATTGTAAAAACTCACGCGTTTGCTGGTGATCTAAGAAAATATCTCGCTTAAACGTAGGTACGCCCGTCGCTCTAGCCACTTCCCACGCTATACTTTTAGCGGTGGTGCGGCTATCAACAAAAAAGAGGTTTCTTTTTTTAGCCACCTGCATAACCCATCGCATTGGCTCCTCTTTTTGCGTTAACAGGCTGCCCATATGATTATTTAAACCAATCGCAAAAGGAATATCGTCCAAACTTCGGTTAAGCACTCGCTTGAACTCCTGCTCCCCTAATGCATCCGTTAACGCCCCAGGACCTAGCCGAAAATGGTGTGTATTTGACATAGGCGCATGCAGCATTAGCTCCTTACCTCGCTGATGCGCAATGGTCGCTAATTCTTTTCCATGAGCGGAAAAAGGCAAAACGGCGTAGGTTACAGGCCCTGGCAAGTTAACGGCCGCTAGACCTTGCTCATAGCTGTTACCAATATCATCAATGATAATAACAACGCGCGGCTGGCGAACCGTGTCTGATTGCGATTGTGCAACCGCCCATCCTGCATGAAAGGTCACTCCCGATAAGCATATTATCGATACCAACGACAACGCGCTGCGGCGAGTACAAACCACTGAAGCCTGACGAAGCCTAGCGCCGAACACGACACGGGCCTCGACAATACAGCGCGACCTGAGCACTGTGTTTAGCGGACAATACTCAGCGCCTTTAATAAGTTAAGCGCTTCATATAATTGATAATCGCGCTCTGCCAAGCCTTTGCTAGCTGCGGCTAGCTCTTCATCAACTACCTCGCCTTGACCATTCTCTAAGTGCCCGGTCAAATCACTTTCTTTGGGGAAACGGCTGACACCTAACGCTTTTAGTTCTGCCTCTTCGACTACTACGTCAGGAACGATTCCTTGCGCCTGTATAGAGCGCCCACTTGGCGTAAAATAGCGAGCTGTTGTGAGTTTCAACGCACGGTTATCCGATAGCGGTAACACTGTTTGCACCGAGCCCTTACCAAAGCTGGTAGTTCCCATAATGACCGCACGTTTTTGATCTTGTAATGCACCGGCCACAATTTCAGAAGCCGAGGCTGATCCGCTGTTAATCAACACTACAATGGGGACATCAGGCACCGCCATGGCTTTCGTCGCTGTAAACTTGGTATCGGCACTCGCAACGCGCCCTTCGGTGTAGACAATCATGCCCTCATCAACAAATGCATCAACCACTTCAACAGCAGCCTGCAGAACGCCACCCGGGTTATTGCGTAAATCAAGCACAAGGCCCGTTAGCGGCTGCTCTTTTTGAAGCTTCTTGAGTGCTTTTTTCAAATCAGCACCGCTATTGCTCTGGAACTGCGTAATACGGACATAACCATAACCATCGCCCAACAAACGAGACTTAACGCTAGTCACTTTGATGATGTCACGTACGACCGTTATCTCAAGTGGCTTTTGCTCACCTTCACGGATAATGGTCAGTACGATCTTCGTGCCTGCTTCGCCACGCATACGGCTGATCGTTTCGTCAATACTGATATTTTGCAGGGACTCACCATCAATACGTGTAATTAAATCACCGGCTTTAACTCCTGCTTTTTTAGCAGGCGTATCGTCAATCGGAGTGATAACGCGAATAAACCCGTCTTCTTGTGAAATTTCGACACCGACACCACCAAACTCACCCGAGGTGTGCTCTTGCAGCTCTTCAAACGCATCTGGTTCTAGGTAGCCCGAATGCGGATCAAGCCCTGATATCATTCCACGAATGGCATCTTCAAGTACTTTGGCATCATCAACTGGCTCAACGTAAGCTTGCTTAATACGATCAAACACCTCGCTGAAGCGGCGCAGCTCTTCAAGCGGTAACGTTTTCGCTTCTTCAGCTTGGCTAGCTGCTTCTTGTGCATGGATCACAGGTGAAGCAATTAACCCTAAGGCCAACGCAGAAGATAACACTGTAGTATTCAATAGAGATCGATTAATCAAAGATCGACCAGCAACAGCTGTGAAGCGCATAAAGTAAATTTCCTTAGTAGCTATCTGCTTAGACCCTAAGCAATAAACACATTATCCCGTTACGAACGGCCTAGTACTATTTAGAAGCGAGCCATGATCGAGGGTTAATGGCTTTTCCTTTGTATCGGATCGCAAAATAGAGCCCAGGTTCACTATAACCGCCACTTTGCCCAACCGTCGAAATCGCCTCACCCTGAGAAACCCAATCGCCTGTCGTTTTCAACAGAGCATCGTTATGCCCATAGAGGCTCATGTAGCCATCTCCGTGATCGAGAATGACCAACAACCCGTAGCCCCTCAACCACTCTGAAAATACGACCCGTCCATGGTGAACAGCTTTCACCGACTGGCCCGCGCTACCTGATATCAGTAAGCCATCATAAGTCAGATTATCATAACTACTACCAAAGCTTCTGACTATCTTACCCGAGAGCGGCCAGCTTAACTTTCCACGCAATGTTTTAAACGCTTGGTTATTTTGCGTCAGGTTTGCTAATGACAACGACTTTTCGATATCAGCTAACAACTTAGCCAATCGCCTTTGGTCCTGTTGCAGCTGGCTAAGCTTTGATTGCCCTTGTTTTACACTTTTTTGCAAAGCACTCACTTGCTGTGCCCGCTCAGCTTTCAACGCTTGTTGCTCGGCCAGCTCTGCTTTTAACGATTCGCGGTTTGCCACAATCGACTGCTGCGTTGAATCAATAGCCTGGTGGGTGGATTGTAAGTCACGTAGCAAGGCCTGGTATTCCGTGATTTCATCCGCTTGAGCCTGAGTAAAGCGGTCATAGTAGCGCATCATGCGCGATAATTGCTCTGGGTCTCGCTGGTTCAACAACATGAACAAGCGCGGTTGATGGCCCAGACGATACTGCTGACGAATCAGCTGTTCTATGGAGGCTCGCCCCTTCTCAAGAGACTCTTCTAATGCTTGGCGCTTTTTTTGATAACTTTCTAAGTCAGTATTCAAACCGCCCAGCTGCTGATCCAGCTCATGGATACGTTTACCAATGCCACTAATTTTTTGCTCTGTCTCGGCAAGCTCCTTTGCCGCACGACTTTGACGCTGTCGATCCTTCTTGAGACGCTGTTCAACCCCTTTAATCTCTGACTTGAGCGCAGACAACTGCTTTTCTGTCGCTCTCTTATCATCAGCGGCATGTACCCAACACGGAAAAAGCAACAGTGTGAGCAGTGCAATAATAAAACGGGAATTCATAAAACTCAGTGGTAAAAAAGGCCGCTGATGCGGCCTATTGTATTTAGTTAATCTCAACAAGATTTTTGCCTGTCATCTCCGCTGGCTGCTCAACACCCATCAACGCTAATAAAGTGGGCGCTAAATCACACAAAGCACCATCTTTGAGTGTAACAGATGCTTTGCGTGGACCGTCATAAATCAATGCAACCGGAAAGCTCGTATGAGCCGTGTGCGCCTGACCGGATTCCGGATCACGCATCATTTCCACATTACCATGGTCAGCCGTCACAAGTGTTTCACCACCCACTTCTGCCATCGCCTCAAGTACACGCGTAATACTTTGATCAACCGCCTCCACGGCTTTAACAGCGGCATCAAACACACCCGTATGGCCTACCATATCGCCGTTAGGGTAGTTACAAACAATTAAGTCATACTTGCCGCTTTTGATGGCCTCAACTAATTTATCAGTCATTTCTGGCGCGCTCATTTGCGGCTGTAAATCGTAAGTTGCCACAGAAGGTGAAGGAATTAAAATGCGATCTTCACCCTCATACACCGCTTCCTGTCCTCCATTAAAGAAAAACGTAACGTGTGCATACTTTTCTGTTTCTGAAATACGTAACTGTGTTTTACCTAAGCTGGATAAATATTCACCAATATCATTTTTAATGGCGAAGGGTGGATAAGCGCACGACGCAGGCATTGATGCGGAATATTCCGTCATCATGACATAGTCCGCTAACGCTGGCTGAGCCTCGCGCTCGAAGCCATCAAAGCTATCGGTTTCAACAAATGCCCGAGTAATTTCTCGTGAACGATCCGGGCGAAAGTTAGCGCAGATAATAACGTCACCATCAGCAACCGTACCAACGGCTTGGCCATCGGCAGTAATCACAGTTGCACTAACAAACTCATCGTTTTCATCGCGCTCATAAGCGGCTTCTAAGGCGGCTACACCACTCGTAGCTGTGTACTCTGATTTAGCGAGCGTCATGGCATCATAAGCTTGCTGTACTCGATCCCAGCGATTGTCACGATCCATAGCAAAATAACGACCCACCACTGTTGCTACTGCACCTTTTCCTAGTGACTCAAACAGCGCATCGGCTTTAGCTAATGAGCTATTCGCCGAACGCGGCGGTGTATCACGGCCATCAGTAACCGCATGAAGATAAATGTTTTTAGCACCACGCTCTGACGCCATTTTAATAAGCGCAAAAATATGATCTTCGTGGCTATGAACCCCACCAGCGGACAACAAACCTATAACATGTACCGCTTTACCCGCGTTAATAGCTTTATCCATCGCGGCAGTTAACACGGCGTTCTGAACAAACTCGCCATCATCAATGGCTTTAGAGATACGGGTAAAGTTTTGGTAAACAATACGCCCTGCGCCAATATTCGTATGGCCGACCTCCGAGTTGCCCATCTGTCCATCAGGCAAACCAACCGCCAAGCCTGACGTAGCAATACGGGAATTAGGGTTGTTTGCTAATAATGCATCCCACGTAGGAGTGTTAGCCACTTCTACAGCGGATGACGGGGTAGATTCAACACCAAAACCATCTAGGATAAGTAAAGCTTTCGGGGTACGGATATCGCTCATTGGGATACAGGCCTTCAGAAAGTTTAAAGATTTCATTTTACTGTGAATCCAACCAATTGGCTAACCCTGTCAATTACCCCTTATAACCGTCAACTGAGCATTGTATAATTTCGCGCTCAATCATCGCTGCCACTTCTGGCTCAAGACCGTTTAGGATGCACAATGGAACAATTTATCGAATTTGCCACCAACAACCTAGTGCTCATCGCAGCGTGGGTAGCCACACTGGCTCTACTGCTTTGGACGGAAGGGCAAAAAGGTGGGCATGCCGTTTCTCCTGCTATTGCCACACAGATGATGAACAAAGAAGACGCTGTGGTTGTTGATATCAGAACCAAGAAAGAGTGGGACACCGGGCACATCACGGGTGCAAAACATATCCCACTTGCCGACCTAGCCCGCCGGATAGAAGAATTAAACAAATACAAAACCAAACCAATTATTGTTGTTTGCAACATCGGCCAAACCGCAGGCAGTGCAAGCAAACAGCTAAAAGAAGCCGGTTTTGAGAACGTCAGTCGTCTACAAGGCGGTATCACCGAATGGAAAGGACAGAACTTACCTATCATTAAGAAGGGCAAATAATGTCTGTTACTATCTATAGCTCTGATTGGTGTCCGTTTTGTACTCGCGCCAAAATGCTGCTCGGCCATAAAAACGTCGACTTCACCGAAATCAATGTTGATAACAACCCTACCCAGCGCCAAGAAATGATGGAACGTTCAGGTCGTCGCACTGTACCCCAAATTTTTATTGGGGATACCCATGTGGGTGGCTGCGATGACCTTTTCGCACTGGAACAACAGGGCAAACTTGATACACTTTTGCATAAAAACCAATAAGGATCTGACATGTCTGAGAACGAACAAGCTGCTCAACAGCCAAAAGGCCCACAATTTGCTGTACAACGCCTTTACTTAAAAGACAGCTCTCTAGAAACGCCTAACAGCCCTCAGGTATTCACCAAGCAGTGGAAGCCAGAAGTTAATCTAGAAATGAACACGGCGACCAACCAACTCAGTGAAGAACATTTTGAAGTCGTTCTAACGCTCACAGTAACGGCTAAAAACGATGGCGACACTGCATTTTTGGTCGAAGTTCATCAAGGTGGGATTTTCTTAGTAGGTGGTATGTCTGATCAAGAGAAAGCTCACGCTTTAGGTGCTTTTTGTCCTAACGTACTTTTCCCATATGCGCGAGAAGCCGTCGATAATCTCGTCACAAAAGCCAGCTTCCCTCCATTGATGCTAGCGCCTGTTAATTTTGATGCTCTTTATGCACAAAAAATGCAGCGCGCAGCCGCCGAGCAAAACCAACCAACTGAAACACATTAAGTTTTAGTAGATGCGCCCTTGGGACAATAAACCTAAAGGCGCCCCGATAGTACAGACCTATCGTCTGTGCTATCGGTTTATCCTTTCAGGTGAACTTCAGCAATACTCTCTACTCACCTAACGTATACGCCTTATTCAGCCGATTTATCATCAGAAGAAATAGAGCTATCGGCATAATGCTTTTCAGAGTCAGTCTTTTTACGAACCCAACCTACTAGATCAGTCCACATCCGGCTAATATCGGCATTAGTCGGCATTATGCCCGCGTGAGGTAACTCTATTGTCATGACGGGTATACGTTTCACAAACCAAGCATAATTTCCTAATGAGCCAGGATAAGTACCTAGCTGACGCAGATAGAGCGGGCCTAATTTACTCGGCGGCTTTAAACTATCGCCATCAAAGTCCACTATCCCATGCGGGGCATGCACTGAGATAATAACCGTAGGTTCATATTCATCTATAAGTTGACGAATCATTTGTGTTTCAGGCTCGCTCAAAGGCGCTTTGCCAGGGTAATAACGTGCGCGTTTTTTTGCCCGCTCTTGCCAATGTTTAAGCGGCTCAGGAAAACCGTCAGCCGGTTCAAAATTGCGATTCAAGTCAACCTCATTCGCATTAACTCGCGACGAACGTTTTTGCAGCAATCCATCGGGATTAGCCAACGGCAAGAAGTGCCAATCAAATGCACCGCTGTGGTGTTTCAATAAAGTAGATAGCCATTTAAAAGTAACACTGACGCTTGAGTATTCATCACCGTGAATACCCCCGATAAACAAGATTTTAGGCGCCCCCTCATGAGCGGCGGGGAAATGTTTCTCGACAATAGGCAAACCATCTACCGAATAAAACCGCGGGGTTGCAAAGCCAATTGCTAAGCACTCTTTCGTTGATACACTCGACAGCTTTTTGCCGACTTTATGGCACAAATCATCGACAGCAGGATCAGCTTTCACATTAATAAATTCAGGCGTTCGCGTGGTTGCAAACAACACTTGCGAAAACACCATGAGACCAATAAATACTATTCGTAACATCACACATCAATACCTTAGAAGCTGTCGCTGAAGTCTAGCGTGTCTTCTAAAAAAGGCTATAAAAAAACCGGCTTAAACGCCGGTTTCTTAAATTATCGAGGCAAGCACTACCGATTAGACGATAACATTTTGCGGATATCTCGATTTAGCGGCAAGCGGAAGTCATAAGATGACAATACACGGCTATCGTTAACACTAACCAAACGAGCATTAACATAGACGTACTCACCACCTACAGCATACGTACCAACCAACACCGCTTGAGCATCATGCTCAGCACTGACATGACGAAGCTCACGTGACAACATGAACTCACCTACTCGTGGCTCCATATACAAGCTATTGCGCAAGCGAATTTCAATGACGTTAAAGCCACCGCCTACCAAATCGCCAGCAACCGTATCACCGATTAAGCGACCAAAAGTCGATGACTCTTGCAGGTTATCAATATTAGCGAAGCTTGTTGATAAAATTGCTTTTTGCTTGTTAATGGGTACAACCGCATTCTTCACCAAGATCTGCGTAGCATCGCCAACTTCTTCAACCAAGTCGACTTTCTGATCTGATACTCGGGCGGCTTTGTTTGACGCGCAACCCGTAAGTAAGACGCCAACAACTAACAGCGCCGATATGCCTTTCCAATTAACCATCTTCATCAACCTACTCCTTAACGATCTGTCACACGAATGGTACGCGTCGTTTTAGCCGGTGCTGCATACTGAGCCTTATCACCAGAGTTGATGTAATAGATATTGGTAGATGAATGCAATAAACGACCACCTTCTGATACGCGCGTCGTAATGGCTATTTCCGTATCACTTTCATCTACTAAATTACCGGCCAAGGCGTCTGCAACCAATGCGAAAGGCAACGCTACCAAACCTGGTTCCGTCCAGTCAGCCGCCAAAGAAAGCACCCCTATACCTGCTGCAAGCGCGGTATAAGTACCTTCAGGTTGGCGAATATGGCCTTGATCTTTATGCTCTACCAAGCTCACATCATAGGTGATTTCAGCCGCTGTTGTTGGCGTTAGCATCACTGTTGCGCCGTCCTGCACCAACTCACTTGTCAGCATTTCACGGAACGTTTTATCAAAAACCGTGTCAGTGTTACCAGGTACAACATAGACTGGCTGGTCTTTTAGCTGATGTATTATGCCTTTTGCTTCATAGTCAGCCAGTACTTGCCAGTGATGCATGGCTTGCATCTTCTTCTGTTCAGTAAGGGGATATGATTGTGCAATAGGGGCTTGAGTTGTTTTAGCATAGAAGCATCCCTGTAACGACAGAGTCATTGCTCCAAGCAAGAAAGCTTTTTTGATCATCAGCGTGTCCTTTGAAAAGATCCATTTATGGCAATATGTTAAGCGATTTAAGCGCTAAGGTACATGCTATCGCTGCACTCAGCCTGAACAGCCTTTATAACCTAACTGTCGCCATGCTTCATAAACCACGATCGCGCATGCATTCGATAGATTTAAACTACGACTATCCGCTCCCATCGGCAACTTAATTAATTGCTCTTTAGGTAAACTTTCGCGGACTTCAACCGGTAAACCACGAGTTTCAGGGCCCAACAAAATGACATCCCCTTCAGCAAAAGGCGCATCACTATGGAAACACGTGCCTTTTGTTGTCATTGCCCAGACTTTAGGCTGCCCAAGGGCGGCCAAACAATCCTCTAATGAGTCATGTACTTTCAAGGCAGCAAACTCGTGATAATCAAGCCCTGCTCGCCGTAGCTTTTTATCATCTAGCGCAAACCCAAGCGGTTTAATCAAGTGTAGTTGAAAGCCGGTATTTGCGCACAGGCGAATAATATTACCTGTGTTTGGCGGTATTTCTGGTTCGTATAAAACTACATTCAGCATATATAAGCCCATCTATTAAAAGCGAGCGTATTATACCCTGATAATAGTAGAAGAAGGATAAGTGCTGCTGGACGCTTAATCGTCCTCAGCACTGTCTATTGCCATATTGAGTTCTTTAATTTTACGCGTCAGGGTATTACGTCCCCAACCCAGCAGCTCCGCTGCATCCCGTCGTCGGCCAGCCGTGTGCGTTAACGCCGTTTCAATCATGATTTTTTCAAAAGAAGGGACCGCCGAATCCAAGATACTTTTGTGGCCTGCCGCTAATTGCTGGTCTGCCCAATTACGAAGCGCATGTTCCCAGTTTGAAGTCGTGACCTCTGCCTTACCCTGCTGCTCAACCAATTCAGGAGGCATATCGGATACTAACACCTCACGTCCCGAGGCCATCACAGTCAGCCAACGGCAAGTATTCTCGAGCTGACGAACATTACCAGGCCATGCAAGATCACACATGAAATCTTCGGTTTCTGCTTTCAGCACTTTAGGCTCTACATTCAGCTCTTCGGCCGAGCGCTGTAAAAAATGACGCGCCAATCGTGCTATATCTTCTCGACGCTCAGACAACGTAGGTATATGAATACGAATGACGTTGAGGCGATGGAATAAATCTTCTCGGAAACGCCCCTGTTGCACTAAGCCTTCTAGGTTCTGGTGCGTAGCGGCAATAATACGAACATCCACCTTAACCGGAGTATGACCACCCACTCGATAAAACTCACCGTCGGCCAGCACTCGCAGCAAACGTGTTTGTGTTTCAGCAGGCATGTCACCTATTTCATCTAGAAACAGTGTGCCGCCATCGGCTTGCTCAAAGCGCCCTCTACGTGCAGATGCAGCGCCGGTAAACGCTCCCTTCTCATGTCCAAAAAGCTCTGACTCTATAAGATCTTTAGGAATAGCCGCCATGTTTAGCGGAATAAATGACTGCGAAGAGCGCGGGCTATGCTTATGCAATGCATGAGCAACCAACTCTTTACCCGTACCCGATTCACCATTAATCAGCACAGTAATATTTGAGTGAGATAAGCGCCCTATCGCACGAAACACTTCCTGCATGGCAGGTGCCTCACCAATAATTTCAGCCGTATCGACCTCAGCATCGGTGACAATTTCGCTACGCTGTTCGGCGGCATGCTCAACAGCGCGTTTGACTAACGCAACCGCCTCATCAATATCGAATGGCTTTGGCAGGTATTCAAAAGCACCCCCTTGATACGAGGCAACAGCACTATCGAGATCCGAATGAGCCGTCATAATGATGATAGGCAGATCAGCATGCGTTTCTCGAATGATGTTCAACATTTCCAAACCGTCCATGCCCGGCATGCGAATATCACTAATCACCGCATCGGGTGCTCCGTGTTTCAGCTGCTTCAATACCTCATCGGCACTTTCAAACGTCCGGATCTCAAGACCCACCTGATCAAGAGCACGCTCTAAAACCCAGCGAATTGATCGGTCATCATCTACAATCCATACATTACCGGACATCTTCATTTCTTAACTCCAATGGGATATACAACGAAAAGCGGGTGCGCCCAGGCTCACTGGAACACTCAATCAAACCATGGTGTTGATTGACTATAGACTGAGCAATTGACAAGCCCAGCCCTGAGCCTTCAGCCCGACCGCTAATCATAGGATAAAAAACATTATTCAACATTTCAGCCGGTATACCTGGGCCGTTATCAATAATATCTAAGCAACAGACTAAACGATGCCGTTCAGACCCTAAGGTCACCTGCCGCTTAGCCCTTGTTTTTAACGTTATACAGGCATCTGGTGTATGGCTCTCTTGCAATGCTTGCATCGCATTACGAATGATATTTAAGTTAGCTTGGATCAGCTGCTCGGTGTCGCCGATAAATTTAGGAATACTCGGATCATAATCTTTAACGAAATGGATCTGACCTTCACACTCCACATCAACCAAAGTACAAACGCGCTCTAAAACAGCATGAATATTGACCGGCTCAAGCTTCGGTAACTTATGTGGGCCCAAAAGGCGGTCGACCAGGTTTCTTAACCTATCAGCCTCTTCAATGATAATTTGTGTGTACTCGTGCAGGCCAACATCATCAAGCTCTCGCTCCAACAACTGCGCTGCACCTCGAATACCACCCAATGGGTTTTTAATTTCATGCGCCATGCCTCGCACTAGGTTCCGCGTAGTGGCGTGACGTGTGAGTAACTCTTCTTCGCGCTCAATACGCAATAGGCGATCCCTCGCCTGAATTTCTATGAGCAAAAAAGTTACATCTCGAACCAGCATGGGGTTAACACTGTAATCGACCGTAATTTCATTGCCATTCATAGCAATTAACTTGGCCTCTCGGCGCGTATAAGCGTGGCCAGAAGTAACGGTGGACTTTAATACATTAACTTCGTCCGGATCTTGCGTCAGCCATTCTTCTACATTGCATGTGCTCAAACGCTTAGCCGTTGCTTCTAGCAACATCTCGGCGGCAGGGTTCATGTACTCTATTTGCAGACTTTCATCCAACAGAATGACACTGGTCGATAAGTTCTCCAAAATTTGCTTATGGGTTTGCTTCCTGAACATCCTCGTAACCGCCTAAATTTTTTAATTTAAAATGCAAGAAGAAAGCCAATTCAAAAATTTCGCACTGAATTACCTGAACAGCCCGCCGACTGCGACTTACCTACCCATTAACAGACTAGCATGCACCACAACCTTGCTCTATTTTGGTGCAACCATCAATTCTGCAACTACGTACCCTAAACCACTGATTAGCGGACACAAAAAAGCCCCCTATAAGGAGGCTTTTCTATCTAGCGCACTGTTTTATACAGAGTAGTACAAGTCGTACTCAACTGGGTGAGTTACTGTGCTTACTTTTAGTGCTTCTTCTGTTTTCAGTTCGATATAAGCATCGATCATGTCATCAGTGAATACACCGCCTTTAGTCAAGAACTCGCGGTCTGCATCCAATGCAGCCAACGCTTCTTCTAAAGAACTACAAACCTGAGGGATCTTAGCCGCTTCTTCAGCTGGCAGATCATACAAGTCTTTATCGGCAGCATCGCCAGGGTGGATTTTGTTCTGAATACCGTCAAGACCCGCCATCATCAAGGCAGCGAAGCACAGGTATGGGTTAGCAATTGGGTCAGGGAAACGCGTTTCGATACGACGAGCTTTATCGCTAGTAACGTAAGGAATACGGATAGAAGCAGAACGGTTACGAGCAGAATAAGCCAACATAACAGGTGCTTCAAAACCTGGAACCAAACGCTTGTAAGAGTTTGTACCTGGGTTAGTGATCGCATTCAGTGCTTTAGCGTGCTTGATGATACCACCAATGTAGAACAACGCTGTTTCACTCATACCTGCATACACATCACCAGCAAAGATGTTTTTGCCATCTTTAGTCAATGACTGGTGAACGTGCATACCAGAACCGTTATCACCTACGATAGGCTTAGGCATGAAAGTCGCTGTTTTACCGTAAGCGTGAGCAACATTATGTACGCAGTATTTAAGAACCTGAACTTCGTCAGCTTTCTTAACCAATGTGTTTGCACCAGCACCGATCTCACACTGACCAGCTGTTGCAACTTCATGGTGATGAACTTCGACATCTAAGCCCATTGCTGTCATTGCGTTACACATATTTGCACGCAAGTCATGCAAAGAATCAACAGGTGGTACTGGGAAGTAACCGCCTTTAACACGTGGACGGTGACCCGTGTTACCGCCTTCGAACTTGCTGTTAGAAGACCATGCTGCTTCTTCAGAAGACACTTTATAGCCGCAACCGCTCATATCTGAGTGGAAATGCACTTCATCAAAAACGAAGAATTCTGGTTCAGGACCAAAGAAGGCAGTATCCGCGATACCTGTAGACTTTAAGTACTCTTCAGCACGGTTTGCAACAGAGCGAGGGTCACGCTCGTAACCTTGTCCAGTCATTGGCTCAACAATGTTACAACGCACGATAACCGTTGACTCTTCAGCGAAGGGATCAAGTACTGAAGCAGCGTCGTCTGGCTGCAAAATCATGTCAGATTCGTTGATACCTTTCCATCCAGAGATAGAAGAACCATCGAACATTTTACCTTCTTCAAAGAAGTCGTCACCCATCTGCGTAACAGGAATAGTAACGTGCTGTTCTTTACCTTGGGTATCTGTGAATCGCATATCGATCCACTTAACATCATTTTCTTCGATTAACTTCAGAGTCTTCTCTGACATGTGGCTCTCTCCAATTTAGAATTTGCCAGACGCGTTTACGTAAAAACAGGTCCTAAAAATCGGCTTTTTTGCCGGTTGCTTTTAGGCAGCAAACTTCATGCCACACTCAACCCCCTTTAAAACAGGCATTAAGCGCACCCTTTTGACCATCAAACGCACCAAAAATAAACAAAACACATATTAAAGCACCAAAAAGATGCATAATGGCTTTTTAACGCCTTATAAAGGGTCATCAGCATCTTACTCTAACCTAAAAAAAAGTGCTTCCTTAAAAAACCTTTTTAATTGGTCAATTATTCAGCATCCCACTCGCAATTTACGTGTATAATGCGCGCTTTATTTTTAAATATAATCTGGGTACATCCACGTGATTGATAAGCTGAGAAACATCGCCATCATTGCTCACGTTGACCATGGTAAAACGACTTTGGTTGACAAACTTTTGCAGCAATCGGGCACCCTGGGCCGTCGTGATGAAGGCACTGAACGCATCATGGACTCCAATGACCAGGAGAAAGAACGCGGCATTACCATTTTGGCAAAAAACACGGCCATCGAATGGAATGACTATCACATCAATATCGTGGATACTCCAGGGCATGCCGATTTTGGTGGCGAAGTAGAGCGTGTATTGTCGATGGTAGACTGTGTATGTCTATTAGTTGATGCTGTTGACGGCCCTATGCCGCAAACGCGCTTCGTAACGCAAAAAGCATTCGATCAGGGCCTTCGCCCGATCGTTGTTGTTAACAAGGTTGACCGTCCAGGTGCAAACCCTGACCGTGCCGTCGACTTAGTATTCGACCTATTCGACTCATTAGGCGCAACAGATGAGCAGCTCGACTTCCCTATCATTTATGCGTCTGCGTTAAATGGTATTGCAGGTTTAGAGCACGACAACCTTGCTGAAGACATGACTCCTCTGTTTGAAGCTATCGTTGAGCACGTTAATCCCCCAGAAGTAGACGTTGATGGTCCGCTGCAAATGCAAATTTCTGCATTAGACTATAACAGCTACGTAGGTGTTATCGGTGTCGGCCGTATCAAACGTGGTACTGCTAAAATTAACCAACAAGTTAAAGTGATCAGCGCTGACGGTTCTGTGCGCAGCGGTAAGCTTCAAAAGATCATGGGTTACTTAGGCCTTGATCGCGTTGATGTTACCTCGGCTCAGGCTGGCGATATCGTTTGTATTACGGGTATTGACGAGCTCAACATTTCTGACACTATCTGTGACCCAGAAAAAGTAGAAGCATTACCAGCCCTATCGGTTGACGAGCCAACGGTATCGATGACGTTCCAAGTAAACGATTCTCCGTTTGCTGGCCAAGACGGTAAGTTCGTTACCAGTCGTAACATCAAAGACCGCTTAGACCGCGAATTGATCCACAACGTTGCTTTGCGTGTAGCCGAAGGCGACACACCGGATAAGTTCCGCGTATCAGGCCGTGGTGAGCTACATCTTTCTGTTTTAATCGAAACCATGCGTCGCGAAGGTTTTGAGCTAGGTGTTTCTCGTCCAGAAGTTATTCAACGTGAGGTCGATGGCCAAACACAAGAGCCATACGAGATCGTAATGATCGATGTTGAAGACCAGCACCAAGGCAGCATCATCGAAGAGATGGGCAAGCGTAAAGGTGACATGACAAATATGGAAGTGGACAGCTCTGGCCGTATCCGCTTAACGTTCATGATCCCATCACGCGGTTTGATTGGCTTCCGTAGCCAATTCCTAACCATGACATCAGGTACGGGTATCATGACTTCTATCTTTGACCATTATGGTCCGGTTAAAGAAGGTGAAGTCATCTATCGTAGCAACGGTGTTCTTGTTTCTATGGTGACAGGTAAAGCTCTGGGTTACTCATTATGGAACCTACAAGAGCGCGGACGTTTGTGCGTCGTTCCTAACGTTGATGTTTACGAGGGTATGATCCTTGGTATCCATAGCCGTAACAACGATCTAGCTGTTAACCCTATCAAAGGTAAGCAGTTAACCAACGTACGTGCATCTGGTACCGATGAGAACATTCAACTTACGCCAGCTATCCGTTTTACACTGGAACAAGCGTTAGACTTTATTGAAGACGATGAGCTGGTTGAAGTTACACCTAACCACATCCGCCTTCGTAAAAAGTACCTAACTGAAAACGAGCGTAAACGTAAAGGTCGCAGCGCTAAGTAATAGCGTCTAATACGACTGTTGTAATATTAAAGGTGGCTTAGGCCACCTTTTTTTGTCTCTAGCGTTTCTATCTATGAAATGCACCTTATACTGGAATAACAGGCAATATACATAGGTAACGCATAATGCGCATTCTCTACCCGGATATTCACCCGTACAAAGAACAGATGTTGGATGTCGGTGACGGCCATTCAATTTATATCGAAGAAAGCGGCAACGCTGAGGGCTTACCGGTTTTATTTGTCCACGGAGGTCCTGGTGGGGGCACAAGCAACGCACAGCGCAGCTTTTTTAATCCAGAGAAATACCGCATCATTCTATTTGATCAGCGCGGATGTGGGCGCTCGCAACCTCACGCCTCGTTGGAGCACAACACAACGGCACATCTTATTGCGGATATAGAAAAAATCCGCAGCCACTTAAACATAGAACAGTGGATGCTTTTTGGTGGCTCGTGGGGCTCTACGCTGAGCCTACTGTACGCACAAGCATTTCCAGACAGGGTTAACGGACTTATTTTGCGCGGAATATTCCTTAGCCGACAGCAAGACATTCATTGGCTTTACCAGCACGGCGCCAGTGTCATCTTTCCTGATTACTGGCAAGACTTTATCCACAAGATACCTGTTACAGAGCATAACAACTTATTACATGCCTATTACCAACGTTTAACTTCTGACAATGAGCTCGAGCGTATGTCGGCCGCAAAAGCATGGTCTATTTGGGAAGGACGCTGTTCGACCCTAGTACCCAACGCCGACACTGTGGAGCACTTTTCTGATCCCCACATTGCTTTATCCATGGCGCGTATTGAAGCCCACTACTTTGTAAACAATAGCTTTATTGAAGAAAACCAGATCCTAGATAATGCGGCATGCATTGCTCACATACCGACCATTCTGGTGCATGGCCGATATGATATGGTCTGCCCCGTTCAACAAGCCTACGAACTTCACCGCCAGCTACCACAAGCAGAACTTCATATCGTGCGGGAAGCAGGTCATTCGGCCTACGAAAAAGGCATAATTAATAACCTAGTCTGTGCTACAGACCAATTTGCCGAGTCCTTAGCCTAATTGAGAAAGAGTGTCCGTTTTTATGAAGGGTTTAATACAACGTGTTAGCTGCGCGAGCGTCGATGTCGACGGCCAGCGAATAGGAGAAATTGATCACGGCTTACTGTTATTACTCGGTATTGAGCGTGATGATACGTCAGCTATTGCCGATAAACTGCTAAAAAAAGTAATCAACTACCGTGTCTTTTCTGATAGCGACGACAAGATGAACCTTAATCTACAACAGGTAGGAGGTGGCTTATTGATTGTCTCTCAATTCACTTTGGTTGCCGACACCCAAAAAGGTCTACGCCCGGGCTTTTCTAACGGTGCCTCTCCCGAGCACGGTAAAGCAATGTATGATTACTTTGTAGAGCAGGCCACGCAGCAACACCCCTGTGTGCAAACCGGTAAATTTGGTGCGGATATGAAGGTATCTTTACTCAACGACGGCCCCGTTACATTTTTGCTAGAGGCTAACTAACGTAACGGCTGCACTAAAGACGCTAAGCGTTCCCTAACAGCTGTTATTTGTGATGTTTGTTCTCTTTTCACGCGGGATGCATGGTATTCCAAATTAAACAAATCAAAGTAACTATCTAATACATCGGCACTGGTTGTATCGTTGACTTCGCGCAGCATTAAGGCCGCTATTTCAGCTGTGCATAAATGATGGGGCTCAGACGATTGGCGCAATTGATAGCGTGACTCGGCGGTATGGCTCGGCTCTATAGCAGGTATGTTATCGAGGTAACGGCTCAAACGAAACATCCGTCGTGCTTGACGCCATGTACCATCCAAAATAATAAAAGCAGGTATACGATCATCTTGTTGAAGATAATCAGCCCTTACCATACGTTGCTGATAGTCCTCATCCGACGGAAAAACAATGCAAGGACGATAACGCGGATCATTTAGCGCCTCAAGAAAAGCAGGCTCAGGCTCAACGCGCCCCCACTTAAACACTCGGCACCCTTGCAAGGTATCGACAATCAAGCGTCCTGTGTTGGTTGGCTTGTAGATTTCATTATGATGAGTAAGCAGCCAGAAAACTGCTTTGCCTTTAATGTTTGGACGTACGTCACACAAACAGCGGGCCGCTGCCATTAAACAGGATGAGCACCGCTCAACTCGGGAACCACGGGCGACAAATGGCTTGCGAGGCGCATTAGGATCAAACGCCATATTTATTGTAATCTCTGTGGCGAATTTTCAAGGCCATCAAACAACGACGCGCTAGCTCCCCAATCAAGCTTTAAGCTACCGCGGTGCAGCCAATGCAGTGTTTGATGCAACTCTTGATAACTTAAAATACTCACGGCTTGCAGCTCGTCAGTACCATGGCTAAAAAAACTCAGCCGGTAACGTCCATCTTGGTAGCTAATATCCAGACGTCGCAAAATTGATGCCGGATGTTCATCGTGATTTTGGCTATCCGCCGACTGAATATTAGGCGCCTGTTGCGCTTGATCATGCTCAAACTGAGCCATCGCGCCTTGGTGCTCAACCGGTACTTGATTGACCTGTTGCGATGTTTTTTGCACAAGCTCTAATGACATTTCAAGTAAACGCATAACCAAACGCCGTGTTAACCAAAAATCGACACGCGGCCCCTGATTATCGAGGTTACCGATAAGGCGAATCCGATCTTCAACTTGATCAAAGAAAAACGAAACTGATGCGATATTAACCATGCGTCTATGCAGACCATCTAGCTATGAATAGCTAAATATCATAACGAATCAGCCGCCTGTTGTATTCATGAAGCGGACAATTTGTACATCACCGTCGGTTGTGAAATGGTGTTTTTCCGGTTTATGGGCGATGGCTGCGACTATCGTATCTTTGAGCCGCTCAATATCACCCGGGTAACGACGCACTACCGCTTTTAAGTCAACCGCATTTTCATTACCGAGGCACAGCAGCAATTTACCCTCAACAGTGACACGTACACGGTTACAATCACCACAGAAATTGTGGCTATGCGGCGATATAAACCCAATACGGCTATCGCTATCACTCATCGACCAATACTTAGAAGGCCCGCCTGTACTGTGCACATTCGGATAAAGCGGGTAACGACTGTGAATTATTTCGCGTACATCATCGCTGGAGCAATACGTTTCTTCACGTTTGTGTTCTGAAATAACGCCTAATGGCATTTCTTCGATAAAGCTAATATCGATGCCTCGTTCTCGAACAAAATCGACAAGATCGAGGATCTCATCATCGTTACGACCTTTTAAAATTACAGCATTAATTTTAATGCGCTCAAAACCGGCGGCTATGGCCGCATCAATCCCCTCGATGACCTGAACTAAGCGGCCAGTGCGGGTCAATTCGTGGAATCGATCACCGCGCAGACTATCCATACTGATGTTAATGCGATTGACGCCGCTGGCCTTTAACGCTTGTGCATACTTAGGTAATTGAGAGCCGTTGGTCGTTAAGCAAAAATCGGTTAAGCCAGGCAACTGCCCTATTCCATCAAATAGACGCGTCACCTCTTTTCGCACTAGAGGCTCCCCACCCGTTAAACGAATTTTAGTCACACCTAACTCAGTAAAGGCTTGAGCGATCATCTGTATTTCTTCAAGCGATAAAACCTGCTGTCGAGGCAAAAACGTCATTTCCTCATCCATACAGTACACACAACGAAAGTCGCAGCGGTCTGTCACCGACATCCTTACATAGGTTATCTGTCGGCCGAATGGATCTGAGACAGGTGTAACAACTGACATGTTTTTTCCTCAGAGCAAGTCGCTAAAGGGCTGAATCGTTACCGACTGGCCCGCTTCGATGCGTTCATCATCATCGGTGATTTCAATTAAGCAGTTAGCCGCCACCATGGAAGTTAAGATTCCAGATCCCTGCGACCCTGTTACTTTTACCACCAGCACTCCTTGCTCGTTAATACGGTAAATACCACGGCTATAATCCGTTCGACCTTTACGAGAGCGCAACGGTTCCTCGGCGACGGCGGTCAAACGTATTGGCTGCCAACGTTCTTGTCCCATCATTTTGCGCAAAGCAGGTTGCACAAATTGCAAGAAAGTCACCATGACAGCGACAGGGTTACCGGGCAAACCAAAAAAAGGCCGGTCATTAACATGTCCAAAAGCAAAGGGACGGCCAGGTCGCATTGCTATGCGCCAAAAGTCCACATGTCCTGCGCTCGCCAGTACCTCGCGAATATAATCCGCATCTCCCATAGAGACGCCTCCCGACGAGATAATGCAATCAGCCTGAGCGGCTCCCTCGGCTAACGCTAGCGAAAGAGACTGTTTATCGTCAGCGATGATGCCTAAATCAACCACCTCACAACCGAGCTGTTCTAATAGACCTCGAAGTGAAAAACGATTGGTATCGTAAATCCCCTGACTGGGTAGCGGTTTACCTTGAGGGTGCACCTCATCGCCGGTCGAAAAAATGGCAACTCGTAACCGACTATAAACCATCACTTTGTCGTGTCCGATGGATGCCAGCAGCCCCATTTCCTGAGGGCGCAGCAAAGTACCATGCGCTAACGCTAACTGCCCTTGCTGCAAATCTTCCCCGGCTTGACGTACGTGCTGGCCTTTATCCATAGCGCCTTGGAAGTACAAAAAAGGTTCCTGAGCATTTTGCAGGTTATTCTTAACCTGAGCTGCTTCTTTAATGATAACGGTATCGCATCCTGTAGGCAGCGGCGCTCCCGTCATGATCTTTACGGCTTCACCGGGATGAACTACGCCTTCGTAGCCATGACCCGCATAGGCCTCGCCAATAACACGCAGTGGGAAGTCCAGTGACTCGCTGTAACCTAATGCATACCCGTCCATCGCTGAATTAGTGGTTGGCGGCACATTAATAGAAGAAGCAATATCTTCAGCTAGCACCCGCTTCAAGGCCATCGTTAGCGGTATTGTTTCAGTCAAAGACTCAATAACGGTTAGTGCCCGCTGCTTAGGCGTCAGTACGGCATCGAGAAGAAATTGCACACTTTCAGATACACTCAACATACCACCAGGGTTAGCGGCCGCATCAAAACAACTCACCACTGAAGTGGCTTCAGCCTGCTTAGTCACACTGCCAATCCATATAGTTGAGCACAAACGCTAAAACTGCCTCAATATCAGCCATATCAAGCACTGGTAGGTCGGTGATTATGTGATCAGGGGAATCGGTAGCTATGGCAATAATATTTTCATCTTCAGGATAGATTAGAGGCTTACCTAAAGAGGGACGATGTAACTCCAGCTTAGGTATGGACTCTCGCTTAAAGCCCTCGACTAACACTAAATCTAACTGCGCCAAATCTAACTTACTAATGAGGTCACATAACTGAGGCTCTTGAGGCTCGACTTTATCAACCATGAGCGCCCAACGCTGATCTGAGGCAATTAGCATCTGATGAGCCCCCGCCTTGCGCAGCTCATAGCTGTCTTTACCAGGGTGATCGACATCAAATTTATGATGCGCATGCTTAATCACCGCAAGCCTAACCCCTTGTTCGTTGAGTGCTGGGATCAGCTTTTTTAATAACGTTGTTTTACCGGTACCACTCCACGCAGAAATGCCTAGCAAACGCGGCATGGCGATTAATGCATTGAGGTCATCTTGCCGGTTAACATTTACAAACGCATCAACACAATCACTAAAGTCAGCTTCAGCAAACCCGACTTCAGCAAACCACCGATCTATTTTTCGCTCTCCTGATGCGAGCGCCGATAATAGATGATCACACAGGTCGCGTCTGATTAGCGTCACTACCGGTTGGATACGCTTCCCATCACTGGCGACTATAATCGGCTGCCCGCTGTGCGCTTGAGCCGTGACTAAACGCGAGACGGTATTCGCCGGTAAACGCGGACTATCACAAGGAACAAAAGCCACCCAAGGGGTCGTTGCATGTTTAAGCCCTGTCGCCATACCCATTAGCGGCCCTTGATAATCACCTTGAATGTCAGTGATAACCGGGAAGCCTAACGATCGATACGCTTCTAAACTCCGATTTGCATTCACTAACACATGCGCCACTTCGGGTTCCAGCACCGCTATTGCATGCTGGATAAGCGGCTTGCCTTCTAGCTCGACCCAACCTTTATCCGTGCCCCCCATTCGACGAGCCATACCGCCTGCTAAAACGACTCCGGTTACCTGCTCATGACGCATGCTTTGCAAACTCCGCGTTATCTAACACCTCCAACAAGCGGCCCGCTTTTAACTGAAGACGGCGACGGCAAATATTTGTAAGGTGTGTTTTTTGATGGCTACTGATCATAATACCGCATTTTTGCTGAATCAGCGCATCAACCATAAACGCAACCACATCGATTGAGTGATGATCCATATTCGCTGTTGGCTCATCTAAGAGCAGCCAACTGGGTTCTAAAATAGCTGCACGAGCCAACGCGAGCCGTTGCTTTTCGCCTCCTGATAAGGTGCGTGCTTCCTGCGTCGCAAAGGCGCTTAATTTAGCCACCTGTAAAGCGTAATCGACTTTATATTCAATGAGTGACTTATCGTTAAAGAGGTTAAGTAAACCGTACCGCAAGTTATCTTCTACACTGCCAGAAAATAAGTACGGTGTTTGGTGCATATAAATGACACCCTTTTCCCCTGAACGAAAGCGCCAGCGGCGACGCTCCTTATTATCAACAACGATACAGCCACTTGATGGGCTATCTAGCGCTGCAATCAATTTCATGAGTGTCGTTTTACCACTGCCGTTTTCGCCTCCCAAATGGATAACGTCGTTCTGATGAAGCGACAGCAACGGAATAGAAAACAACTCTTTACCGTTATATTTCTTTGTCAGCTTTGTCAGGGTTATATTCATATCAGCTTACCTGCAGTTGGCCACGGCCGCGCAATAAAGCCAACGCGACATTAAGAACTAAAGCCAATATCAACAGCACTAAGCCTAAAGCCACGCCTTGAGCAAACGCTCCTTTACTCGTCTCTAGTGCTATAGCTGTCGGTATGTTACGTGTAAAATTCATGATGTTTCCGCCAATCATCATCGAGCAACCTACTTCGGCAATAATACGCCCAAACGCAACAACCACCGCGGCAGTCAATGCAAAGCGCGCCTCATTCATCAAGGTCAAGATAGCTTTACCAAAAGAAGCACCTAACATGCGAGATGTTTCCCAAGCGCGTTTATCTAATGCTTGAAAAGCAGCATGCGACATACACACAATGACAGGGAACGCTAATAACATTTGCCCAATAACCATAGCGGGTTGTGTAAACAACAATTGCCACTCCCCCAATGGACCGCTACGCGAAAGCAACAAATATAATGTTAGCCCTACAACAACAGTAGGGACTGCCATCAGCGCATTTAACACGGCAACAACAACCCAACGCCCAGGAAAAGGCACCATGGCCAAATACAAACCCAACAGCACCGCGGGAATAACGGATAGACCAATCGCCGCTAATGATACCCGGCAAGACACGCCAATGATGACCCACAAATCGCGATCACCACTGATCAACAGCGTTAGCGCCTGAAGGCAGGTAGTGGTTAATGACTCCATTATTGATTAGCTGAGGCCGTAAATAATCCTTTACCGTTAACAGTGAAATCGCCTATTAGTTGTTGCCCCTGCGTTGATATCAACCAATCACGAAGCGCTCTAGCACCTGCCGTATTCAGCCCTTGATGCCGAACAGGGTTAACTAGGATGACCTGATACGGATTAAATAAACGCTTATCCCCTTCTACCAGCACCACAAGACGTAAACGGCTTTCATAAGCCAGCCAAGTGCCTCTGTCCGTTAGCGTATAGGCATTTAATTCATCAGCCATTTGCAGCACTTTCCCCATCCCTTGGCCGACTTCTTTATAATGACTAAAGTCAGGCAACACTTGCGCATCACGCCATAACGCACGTTCTTTTTTATGCGTACCGGAATCATCTCCGCGGGAAATGAACAGGCTATCTGTATTGGCTATACTTGCCATAGCTTTTGCCACATCACTTTCTGCTGCAATACCGGCAGGGTCTGCTGAGGGCCCAATCAGGACAAAGTCGTTATACATCAAGCCTGTTGGTTCAATACCGAAGCCAGCATCCACAAACGCTTTTTCCGCCCCCGGGGCATGCGTCATTACTAAGTCGACATCGCCCGCTTCTCCCATTTTAAGCGCCTTACCTGTACCAACCGCTATTACTTGAACTTGCACATCATGCGCTTTCTCAAATGTCGGCAAAATGGCATCCAATAACCCAGAGTTGTAAGTACTGGTGGTCGTGGCCAAACGGATAATAGTGTCACTAGCATGGCTTAGTGTCCCTAAAAGCATTAAGACGGTAATTAACAGTAGGCGCATCAGTATCTTCCTTATTATTGCGCTGAAATATCAGCATTCTTATTCTGACCTACTAAGGACGAGAGCAAATTAGATGCCAACGGTTTATTGCACAAAAATGTACCACTACGACTATATTAGGCTACCGAATCCAGACAAAATGACCTACCCTGTTGGCGGGCTGGACAATTTGTCCCATTATTATTGCGGTACTTTAAACGCTTGCAGCCCACTAAAAATAACAATAAAAACGGTCCTCACGAGCTAACAAGCGGTTTTTTACGCAGTTGAACTCTCTTGTTTGCTAGTAGACCCAACAACGGAGCATGCTGATGGATTTAGCGCCTGCTGACCAAAACAGTATTAAACCCGCCGTATCGGTACTCATTGTCGATGATGAACCGGGCATGTGTAATTTCCTCCATAAAGCCCTATCTAAACGCTTTGCGCTTGTTGAGACGGCCACCAGCGTAGAAGAAGCGGAACAATTACGTAAACGCTGCCATTTCGATTTGCTCATTGTGGATATCACCTTACCGGGCCGATCAGGCATGGAGTGGCATGAGGCACTAGAGCCCAGTGAGCGACGTAGCGATATTATTTTTATGACGGCCTACGCCGACCTAGAGACCGCCATTAAAGCATTACGAATAGGGGCCAGCGATTTTATTTTGAAACCATTTCGGCTTGAGCAAATGATGAACGCCGTTGAACGCTGCTTACAACGACGAGAAATGGCTCGCAAAAACTTTGTGCTACAACGGGAAGTTACCGAGCAGTTTCCATTAACTGAAATGATCGGAGCTAGCGCAGCCATTCAGCATGTATTTGAAGTCGTTGAACGAGTTGCCCCTACCCCTTCGGCGGTGCTCATTGAAGGCGAATCCGGTACGGGTAAAGAACTCGTCGCACGGCTGCTTCATCAATACAGCCAACGTGGTGGCCCTTTCGTACCCGTTAATTGCGGCGCAATATCCCCAGAGTTATTAGAGGCCGAACTATTTGGCCATACCAAAGGAGCGTTTACTGGTGCCAATAAAGCACGGGAAGGACTATTCAATTTTGCAGCAGGCGGCACACTTTTTTTAGATGAAGTAGGCGAAATGCCCGTGCTGATGCAAGCCAAGTTATTACGCGCATTAGAACAAAAAGCCGTACGCCCTGTAGGCAGCGAGCAAGAGCAAGCAGTGGATGTACGTATTGTTGCTGCAACTAACCGGCAACTTAAACAGGAGGTTGATGACAACCGCTTTCGTGAAGACCTTTATTATCGGCTAAACGTCCTCAGCATCACCCTCCCTCCTTTACGCGATCGAAAAGAAGACATACCAGACCTTGTTCATCACTTTTCTTATCGGCTCTCACGTGATTTAGGGTTACCTGAAATTCCTTTTACCCATGACGACCTCGTTGCTATGCAAAACTACCCGTGGCAAGGCAATATTCGAGAGCTTAAAAACCTCATAGAGCGCTGTATTTTGCTGGGTAAATTACCCGCTGAGTATTTCAAACACAGTGAAACACAACCGGCTTCTGGGCAAAGCCACTATGATGGTTGGTCACTTGAAGCGCTAGAGAAACAGCATATCCTTCGCACTTTAGAACAACACCAAGGTAATAAATCTTCAGCAGCGCGCACACTTGGGGTCTCTCGTAAAACACTGGATAGAAAACTAAACGCATGGCAATCGGACCTCAGCCATGTCCAAGCATAGTGAGATAACAGCCCACAATAAACGGCCTATGAAAGGCCTTCACTTTTTGGCGCACGCTAATAAGCAACTGCGCCAATCATTGCGTTATAAGCTGTTATTACTCATTGTTATACCGCTATTGTTAACTGCCCTAGGTTTTTCAATCATGGCGGCCTATTGGACAAGCAGCTATACCGACAAGCAGCTATATATGAAGGTAAGCGCAGACCTATCTGTCGCCCAAGGTACGTTAGATATACTGCAACGAGAACAAATGAATGTCCTAGCCCAACTGGCTAATGGCTACGACTTCAGAACCAACTTACTACGCAACTACCAGCGCGGTATCCGAGGCCAACTAAATGATGTTAGGCAAAGCAGGCAACTCGACTTTTTACGGTTTATACCTGCATCTCAATTATTAAACAGCCTAGAACCAAGCTTGCTGGCTCATACCGAATCCTTGCTCAAAGGTGATTCTTTATCTGGATTGGAAGTCCTCTCCGCTAACGAACTAGACCTTATACAAACCGGCTTAGCCAAGCGATCTCGTATCCCGTTAATAGATACCCCTTATGCAGCTCCTACCCAGCGCTCTATCGAAAGCCGCGCCATCATTATGCGCTCGCTATATCCTGTCATTAATGACTTTGATGAACTAGTAGGCGTATTAGATGGCGGCACGCTGTTTAACCGGAACACCCAAGTTGTAGACATGATTCGGGACCTTGTATACGGCCCAGGCAGCCTACCTGACGAGGGTATAGGTACGGTAACACTCTTTTTAGATGATACGCGCATTAGTACCAATGTCCCTCAGCTATCGCCCGACCAACGTGATGTCTCACATCAAACAAACACTATTACGGAAGCCGACCGCGCTATTGGCACTCGCGTATCTTCTGCGGTTAAAAATCACGTTTTGATCAAAGGCAATCGCTGGATTGATCGCGCTTTTGTTGTAAATGATTGGTACATATCTGCCTATCAACCTTTGATAGACCTCAGTGGCCAACGTATTGGTATGATCTACACCGGATTTAGTGAAGCTCCGTTTACGCATATTTATTACAAAACTCTTTTAGAATCCGTCACTGTCATCGGGCTTATCATGCTCGGTTCAGGGCTGCTTGTTCTACATAAAGGTAAACAAATATTAGCGCCGTTGTCTCGACTCAACAAAGCCGTTAACGCTGTGAAACAAGGCAATATGCAGCAAAGAATTGGACACTTAGAGGGTCAGGACGAGCTAACTGAGTTAGCTCATGAGTTCGATAAAATGCTGGATTTACTCGCCCAACGCGAACAAGAGATAATAAAAGCCAACGACGAGCTAGAGCAAAAGGTTGACCAGCGCACTACGTCACTGAGACGTCGAACGGAGGCTCTAAAAGACCGAATACGCTTATTAAAAACAACCCGTAAGCAACTACTCGATCAGGAGAAGCTGGCCGTACTTGGAGAGCTCACCGCCGGAATTGCCCATGAGATCAATAACCCTGCAGCCGTTATCTTGGGCTCAGTGGATCTTATATTGGATGATTTGGGTGAGCAGGCAAAACCTATTAATGCAGAGCTAGATATGATCATTGAGCAGGTTTATCGTATCCGGTCACTGATTAATAACCTCTTGCAATACAGCCGACCTGATAGCCAAACCGACAGCCAGCAAATCTGCAACATCAATCAGGTGTGCAACGACACACTATTACTTGTGCGCCATGCGCTTGATAAGCAAAATGTAACCGTAGAAACTGACTATGCAGCAGAGTCGCTCGTCGAGATTAACACACAGCAAATACAACAGGTTTTAGTCAATCTCATTATTAATGCAGCACATGCCATCAAAGGCACAGGGAGTGTTTTCATTGGTACCGAAGACTGGGTAGAAGACACTGCCGCCACCTCAACAAACCGTGAAGCAGAACCATCACCATTGGGTGTCGTGATTCATGTATCCGATTTAGGCTGCGGCATAGCCGACTCAGTCAAAGAGCGAATATTCGAACCTTTCTTCACCACTAAAGAAAGCGGCACAGGTTTAGGCCTGTCGGTCAGCAAAGGGATTGTTACTCGGCATGGGGGGGACTTACGCGTTCACTCACCCAGCCTCATCGATGAAACATGCGGCACGACCTTTAGTCTGTACTTACCCAGCCATTACAGCGACCAAGCGACGAATACCGACCATATTAGCTTGCTACTCACAGGATTAGGTCAAGCCGAACGAGTCAACCGCAGAGCTACCGGTAAGGGAGACACTTAATCAGCACTCCAGATTAACTTACCGCATTGACTGGTATTGTATCCCCCTAAACTACTGGCTAGTTGAATACCTTCTCGGCTCTGCAAAAACTCAAAGATATACTGCACAATTTTTCGAAAATACACAGGGCGAGTGACCACTAGGTCAAAGGCCTCAGCTCCCTGAGCGAGCAAAACTAATCCCATTTCTTGTGCGGCGCTCAAGGTGCCTGGGCCAATATCGGCTTCCCCTTTCGCAATTAAACGGGCCACCTCCCTTTCAGAGAATGCCGTCATTTGACGCGTTAACTGCGCCAATGGAAACCCTTGTCCGGCAAGCCATTCTCCTAAAAAGCGCTGCGACCCTGCGCCCTCTTGCCGAACGACCCACCGGGTTTCAGGGGTCAGCGCTTGTCTTGGATCAGTAAAGCGCTCAACATCCTGCGGCCGCACCATCAACCCATGTTGGCGCTCAAATAAGTGCACTAACACCCAGTGCTTAGATTCGCTATATTGCTGCAATAAAGCAGGGTGCCTAACGCGGCTTTCCTCTGCTCGTCCCCAGTGAATCGCTGTCGCGTCAGAACTACCTTGAGCCAGCAGATCCAAGCCTAGCTTAGTTCCGGTGACGGTATAGCCAATCATCGCCTGCGTCTTTAATTGTTGCGTTAAGCGGTTAGCCGTGGCTTGCAGTAAAGGGTCATCACTTCCTGATAGTAACAATCGATCGGCCATCAAGCCTCTGTGCGCATTATCCAATAACCAGCGATCAATCAAGGCACGTGGAAACAGCCATTTACCGGTCACTTTTGTTGCGGGAATCTTTCCCTCAGCGGCCATGGAATACACTTTTTTCTCATTAACGTCTAAGTATTCCGAAAGCTGGCGTACGTTCATAAACGGATGAGCGTGCTCATTCACCCTGAACCCCCTTGCCCTCTTGCTGGCAATCAAGATCGACGGTGTCCCGGCCATGAAAGATCAGAAAGTGACGGCCTTTCGCGCGAGCCAATAAAGTGATTCCCATTTCCCTTGCCAACGCCAGTCCCATTTGAGTCACCCCCGAGCGTGACAATAAAACCGATATTCCCATTTGTGCCACTTTGATCACCATCTCTGACGTCAACCGGCCTGTGGTATAAAAGATTTTTCCGTTGGGGTTAATTCCTTGCAACCAAAGGCGACCTGCCAACGTATCCACCGCATTATGTCGACCCACATCCTCAACAAAGGACACAATATAATCGCCATCGCTCACAGCACAGGCATGAACAGCGCCGGCGTTTTTGTATGTTTCGTTGTGCTGACTTAATGCACGAAGCAAACTATAAACCATGCTCTGCTTTACTGGCGTTACAGGTAGTTCTACATCGGCGATTTTCTCCATTAAGTCTCCAAACATAGTCCCTTGGCCACAGCCACTAGTAACGGTCCGTTTTTCCAGCATAGATGCCAAATGAGCAGGCTCTTTACGAGTGACTACCGCCGCAGACTCAACATCCCAATCCACTTGTACAGCGGTTAAATCCTCAACCCGCTCAATAAATCCTTGGTTTTTTAAATAACCCACCACTAACGCTTCAGGGTCAGCCCCCAACGTCATCAACGTAACTATTTCACGTTTATTTAAATAAATGGTTAAAGGTCGTTCACAGGCGATTTGAATCGTCCTTTCACCGCCTAACTCGTCGATGACAGTAGCCTGCTCTGTTAACGACGCCTGCGCGTAACTGCGTATGACTGATTCAAACGGTTGCTCCATGTCACCTACCTTCTCAATTAATTGGCTTGATCAGAGCAAGTTTCATTCCGGTGTTTATATACCCTACCGTCTACTGTTGATCACAATTAGCAGCGCATCACCGTAACACCCTATTAACAGACAAAATGTCCCAACTTCATCCTCAACCGTGTCTTTTTACACCAACCAGCCTCCCTTTTACCCCTAAGAGCACCGTCATTATGTGGCCTACGCTTTGCAATGATCTCCAGTACCTGTGCTTATCGATCCAAGCGATTACGCAACGATTACGCAACAACCCGAAGGAGAACCTATGTGACTTCATCTACTACGACTGCTCCGAGCGCTGATGATAAAGACCAACAGCACCCCACAACAAAATCAGGGACGAGCTGGCCTGTATCCATTCGACTCAACAAAGAGAATGTTCAATCAGGCCGCTGGGAAACGGTACGTTGGAGCATTGTCGACTTGCTCCCTCGCCCCTTAACCGCTGACGATTATCATATCCTGACCATTGAACTTCACCTTGATCAACGTACCGCTTATCGATTCAACCTTAACTCACAAGCCCCCTGCCTATTCGTTTTATGCCATGAATCAGACGTTGATAACCAGCTTATCCCTGTCCACATCAGCGCCAGCCAAGATGAAGCTTCATCCTACATGGATGGCGAGCACCACGTTTTATCCGCAGAAATGCCGGTAGCTATATGTTGCTGGATCGAAGCCTATCTCAGCCGTGAAGGCGAATTGATTGATAGTGGGCGCAAAAAAAAGAAATCAGGAAAAGGACGCAGCAGTGGAAACTGATACTTCATTTCTTAAAAGATGGTCTCTGCGTAAAACCGAGGCAAGCCGAGAGCAAAACGAACAATCAAACGAGACTGAACAACGATTAGACAATCCAGATAGTTCGGAGATTACTCCACCCCTTCCTGACAAGGCGGCCGAAATATCCGCAGACAGTTTAAGCGATGAGGACATGCCAGCCATCGACTCTCTGGATGAGCATTCAAACTTCCAACAGTTTTTCTCAGAAGGTGTCAGCGAAGCTTTACGACAACAAGCACTAAGGAAGCTATTTAACCTCCCAGAGTTTCACGTGAGAGATGGGCTAAATGACTACGATCAGGACTTTAGCAATATCACCCCATTAGCTGAAGCTGCCGCTGGACAAATCAGACAATGGATTCATCAACAAAAAGATGACTTCACTGCGGCTTTGCAAGACGACAGCAATGATGAAGAAAGCGCCGAGCCTATTCACTCTTCTCATGCTTCATCAACAGAAGGCGACCAAGTGACCCATACACCCACCCAAGACAAGACAGAATGATACAACGCAGCGTAAAAACCAGAATTTTATACAGATAATGACCGCATATATTGGACCCTAGCGACCTAATCAGTGGTTCATCAATTGCATCGAGTAATTAAAAAACGGTTCAGATATACAACAATGACAAGCGCACGGCCTACAGCGAGCACTGAGGTACGTGGATATAAGCCATTAGCCTGACCACCGAGGGCTTTATGACAACAATAATAAACATGCCAAACCTCAGTAATGAAAGAGCAAAACAGGAGGTCATAACGCGACTATCGCCGCCTCTTAACCTACTTGCGAGTACCATTGCTTACAGCACGCAAGGCCACCTGTTGATAATGGGATCCGAAAAAGCAATTCGGATTGCGGCACTACAACTGTCTTCTATGCAAAGTACTACACTATTGGTTACTGAAGCGGCTCAAATCGATATCGACACCGCTGACGAATCAGAGGCGATAGAATCACTGATAGCAAGCACCAAAAACGACACCGTCTTCTATAACAAGCTGCTGTCGGTCACAGGCTATCTTGGCCAATTTGACGTTGACGTCAGCATAACGGCACAAGAAGAGACATCTATTAGCCGCATTCCATTGGCTAAGTTAGCATTGGGGCTGCCACACTTTGACCTGATCTTAGACCTGAATGCATCCCCTATTCTGACAACAAACCTACTGCCGCCTGGCTATTTTCACGCAAATGATACAACAACGTTAGCCTCTCTCTACGAACAACTCCCTCAATACATTGGTGACTTTGAAAAGCCTAAGTATTTCCAAATCAACAACGACATGTGCGCGCACAGCGCACGGGGGCAAACAGGCTGTACACGCTGTTTAGACGTATGCCCAGCAGACGCTATCACCTCAATTCAGAACATTGTCTCAATCGACCCTCATTTGTGTCATGGCGCTGGCGGCTGCTCAAGCGCCTGCCCCACAGGAGCCATTACTTATACCCAGCCCCCAAGGGGACAGCTGCTCGATTATATTCAAAGACTCATCACACTTTACTCTGCCGAGGGGGGTGAAGACTTTTGTCTGCTGTTTCATGATCATGATAAAGGTCGAGAGTTAACACTAAAGCACGCTTCATCCATCAAAGGGCATATCATCCCTATCGAAGTCGAAGAACTGGCCTCCGTTGGTTTGGAAGTATGGCTAGCATCGTATGCCATGGGAGTGAATACACTCTATTTACTGAACACCGACGCTATCCCAAGCAGCATGCAAAATCTTGTTGAAGAACAGATATCCTTAGCCCATCGCATAATGACAGGACTAGCAATACACCCTGATCGGCTACAATTAGTTGACGACATCACATTGCTTGAAAACCGGTTACCGTTACAGCCTTCATTGCCATTTATGGCTCCGGCCCCGTCATTCACAACTGACAAACGTGAAACTCTATTTAATGCGATCGCCCACTTAGCTGATGCGGCCTCAACAACAGAGCCCCAACAGTGTTTAAATCCTGTCATACCGCTACCTCATGGGGCTCCATTTGGAAAAGTCACAATTCAAGAGCAAGAGTGCACCTTGTGCCTTTCCTGTGTTGCCGTTTGTCCTGCATCCGCGCTAACAGCAGGTAAAGATAGCCCCGCCTTGTACTTTACCGAGCAAAACTGCGTCCAATGTGGGCTATGTGAGCGCAGTTGCCCGGAAAAAGTAATTACGCTAACCCCGCAACTGCGATTACACGCTACCGACCAGCCTCAAGAACTAATAGCCGAAGAGGCTTTTCAGTGCATCAGCTGCGCGACGCCTTTTGCACCTAAGCGTACGGTAGAAAAAATGATCAAATCGCTCAGTGAGCATAAGCAATTTCAGGGTAGTGCGATCAACCGGCTCAAAATGTGTGCTGATTGTCGCGTTCGCGACATATATAACGATTTAACACTACACCCAGAAAAGCAATTAGAGCTATGAGGACTGATGAGTGAACATGATTCCAATCCATACTCACACCACAACCGAATACGATCAATTGCGCGGCGATATCTATGCACTTCTCGCTTCTCTTTTGAGGAGCGCGCCTACGCAAGACGCATTGGCATGGTTGCAAGCTCTACAACCGGATGGCGATGATAACCCAGATATGCTCAAAGCTTGGTCAGCACTAGCCCTAACAGCTCAGCACAGTAAAACCGAAGCGGTTGCCCAAGAGTATCAAGACCTATTCATTGGCGTAGGCCGTGGGGAGCTTATGCCCTTTGGGTGCTGGTATCTAACGGGCTCATTAATGGAGCGCCCTCTCGTAACCTTACGCGAGGACCTCAAACACTTAGGGTATGAGCGGCAAAAAGAGGTATATGAACCGGAAGATCATATTGCCGCTTTGTGTGAAGTCCTCAGCTTAATGGTTTCCCAAGACCACAGCTATAGCCATCAATATAGGTTTTTACAGCGCCACCTGTTTCCTTGGGCTTTTGCATTTTTTACCGATTTACAAACAGCCAATAATGCCTATTTTTATGCTCCCGTTGGCCTACTAGCGCACACTTTTTTCCAACAAGAAAAAACATACTTTCAGCAGCTATCGCCTGCACAACTCAATACCGACAATAAAAATGACCGGAGGGAACTCGCATGAGTAGCCAAGAAAAACCGGATGCGGGGCGTCGTCGCTTTTTAAAAGCGGCTGGACTGGCATCAACTGCGGCTAGCACAGCCCTAATAATTGATAACACTTCTGCGAATCAGACAGATGAAACAGACGAAGCGAAAGAACCGTTATCACCCAAGGGCTATCAAGAAACCGAACATGTTCGCCGCTTTCTCAAGACGCTTCGTAATTAACAAGCAGGAGCCACCATTATGCGCCTAACCAAACGCGACCAAGACACATCGACAGCCCAATCCGGCTTAGGTTTATCCCGCCGCCATTTTTTACGCAACACAAGTTTAGCCACAGGCGGTGTAGCAGCCGCTAGCTTTTTAGCGCCTGGCATGATTCAGCAAGCGGAAGCTTCAAAATCTGCGGTCCATAGCTCACCTGTGGATGTAAAACGTACGATATGCTCGCACTGTTCGGTCGGTTGTGGTGTTTATGCAGAAGTCCAAAACGGCGTTTGGACAGGACAAGAGCCTGCCTTCGACCACCCTTTTAACCTTGGCGGGCATTGCGCAAAAGGCGCGGCGCTGAGAGAGCACGGTCATGGCGAACGGCGTTTAAAATACCCAATGAAACTGGTTAACGGCAAATGGCAAAAAGTCACTTGGGAGCAAGCCATTGACGAAATTGGCGATAAAATGCAGGCCATACGCGAAGAGTCAGGACCTGACTCAGTCTATTGGTTAGGTTCAGCAAAATTTAACAACGAACAAGCCTACCTTTTCCGTAAGTTTGCAGCGCTGTGGGGCACTAACAATGTCGACCACCAAGCACGGATATGTCACTCAACGACCGTTGCTGGTGTTGCTAACACATGGGGCTATGGCGCCATGACAAACTCCTTTAATGATATTCATAATTGCAAATCGATTATCCTCATTGGAGCTAACCCCGCTGAAGCCCATCCAGTTTCTTTGCAACATATCTTTCGTGCTAAAGAACGCAACAAAGCGCACATCATCTGCGTAGACCCGCGTTTTACTCGCACCGCCGCTCATGCAAATGAATACATACGCATACGCCCCGGTAGTGATGTCGCCTTTATTTGGGGCCTTTTGTGGCACATTTTTGAAAACGGCTGGGAAGATAAACAGTTCATAGCCCAACGCGTATACGGTATGGACAAAATACGCACGGAGGTCGCTAATTGGACCCCGGCTGAAGTTGAAAGCGTAACCGGTGTACCAGAAGAACAAATGCGCCAAGCCGCAAAATCTCTGGCCGACAATCGACCGGGAACCGTCATCTGGTGTATGGGTGGAACACAACACACCACAGGCAATAACAACACACGTGCTTACTGTATTTTAATGCTTGCACTTGGAAACATGGGTAAAGCTGGCGGCGGCACCAACATCTTCCGTGGCCATGACAATGTCCAAGGAGCAACAGACCTAGGCGTTTTATCCCATACCTTGCCTGGCTACTATGGGCTAACAGACGGCGCCTGGAAGCACTGGTCAAAAGTCTGGGACCTTGACTTTGAGTGGGTAAAAAGTCGCTTTGATCAAAGCGTTTATCGAACGCTAAAGCCAATGAACAATTCCGGGATTCCCGTTTCCCGCTGGATTGATGGTGTGCTCGAGGACAAGAAGAATATCGATCAGAATGACAATCTTCGCGCGATGGTTTATTGGGGACACGCTGTCAACTCGCAAACTCGTGGCGTCGAAATGAAAACCGCCATGGAAAAGCTGGAGCTGATGGTCATCGTCGACCCTTATCCAACTCATGCCGCCGTCATGCATGATAAAAAGGATGGGGTTTACCTACTCCCAGCAACAACACAATTTGAAACCTACGGCTCAGTAACCGCATCGAATCGCTCCATACAATGGCGAGATAAAGTGATTGAACCTCTCTTTGAGTCTAAGCCTGACCACATCATCATGCACAAATTTGCAGTGAAACTGGGTTTCGATAAGCAACTATTCAAAAATATCTCCATCAGCAATGAAGAACCTTTGATTGAGGATATTACGCGTGAATTTAACCGAGGAATGTGGACCGTAGGCTACACCGGCCAGAGCCCAGAACGCATAAAAGAACACCAACAAAATTGGCACACTTTCAATGAAACCAGCCTAAAAGGAGAAGGTGGCCCTGCCGACGGTGAGTATTACGGAATGCCGTGGCCTTGCTGGGGTACACCAGAGATGAGACACCCTGGTACCCCTATCCTCTACGATACCAGTAAAAGTGTTGCAGAAGGCGGCTTACCTTTCCGCGCTCGCTACGGTGTAGAGCACGAAGGGACTAACATTTTAGCTGAAGGCTCCTTTACAAAAGGTTCTGAAATTAAAGATGGATACCCTGAGTTCTCTGCAGAGCTGCTAAAAAAACTGGGTTGGTGGAGTGACCTCACTCAGGAAGAACAGTTGGCAGCTGACGGGAAAAACTGGAAGACAGACATGTCAGGAGGTATCCAACGGGTAGCGATCAAACATGGTTGTGCCCCATTCGGAAATGCGAAAGCTCGCGCTATAGTATGGACCTTCCCTGACCAAGTACCACTGCACAGAGAGCCACTGTACTCAAACCGCCGGGATTTAGTTTCAAAATATCCAACATTTGATGACGCCGAATCGATTTATCGATTACCGACACTTTATAAGTCAATACAGGCTAAAGATGTCAGTACTGACTTCCCCATTATTTTAACCTCGGGACGTTTAGTGGAATACGAAGGGGGCGGTGAAGAAACGCGTTCTAACCCTTGGTTAGCAGAGCTTCAACAAGAAATGTTTGTTGAGGTAAACCCTTCTGATGCCAACACACTCGGCTTTAAAAACGGAGACGATGTATGGCTCATAGGGCCAGAAGGTGGGCGTATAAAAATCAAAGCGCTCATTACACCGCGTGTTGATAAAGGCGTAGCCTTCTTGCCCTTCCACTTTGGGGGACAATTCCAAGGGAAAGACTTAACCAGCAAGTATCCTGAGGGCTCTGCACCGTATGTTACGGGTGAAGCAGCTAATACGGCCATGACGTATGGATACGACCCCGTCACCGTGATGCAAGAAACGAAAGTTTCTCTCTGTCGCATCGAAAAAGCAACGGCCTAAGGAGATCTAACCATGGCTAATATGAAGTTCCTGTGTGACTCCAAGCGCTGCATCGAATGTAACGGATGTGTAACAGCGTGCAAAAACGAAAACGAAGTGGAATGGGGCGTTAACCGTCGGCGCGTCGTGACCCTTAATGATGGCGAACCCGGCGAAACCTCCATTTCTGTCGCGTGCATGCATTGTTCTGATGCTCCGTGCATGGCTGTTTGCCCTACTGACTGCTTTTATAAAACCGATGATGGAATTGTTTTACACAATAAAGACATCTGCATTGGTTGCGGTTATTGCCTTTTCGCGTGCCCTTTTGGCGCACCACAGTTTCCCAGCAGCTCAGCGTTTGGCGAGCGTGGAAAAATGGATAAGTGTACATTCTGCGCCGGAGGGCCAGAGGAAGATAACAGCCCAGAAGAATACGCCAAATATGGAGCAAACAGGATTGCTGAAGGCAAGTTACCTATGTGTGCCGAACTATGCTCTACCAAAGCCCTATTAGCGGGTGATGCAAACGATGTTTCCGATATTTTTAGAGAACGAGTTGTGTATCGCGGCCATAACGATGGCGCTTGGGCAATGGAAGAAGAACTCGCATACGATGCGACGCAGCCAAAGGCTTAACCCAATAAAGCCACATCATGTGGCTCAATCAAGGTTATTGTTATGAAGAGACTTTCACTGAGTCACCTCATTATTATTTGCTTGGTATATCTAACGTCAAGCAACGTTGCTCTTGCTGCCGATAAAGCCTCTGAAGCTAAAGTAAGCGGTTTTGCTGGAGCCGAGTATTGGCGAGTAATTAAAGACGGCAACGAAGGAACGTCACAAGTTAAAGGAATTGAAGCAGGGGTGCTTATCAATGTTGAAGGGGAATACTGGAGACATCTACGTAACAAATGGGTATCACCTTATGGCGCTTATGCGCTCTTAGGTGTCCTGTGCTCATTACTCATCTTTTATTTAATCGTGGGGCAAAAGAAGCTAGATCACCCCAGGACAAATAAGAAAATAAAACGCTGGAGCCAACTTGATAGGGCAAATCACTGGACGGTAGCTATCCTCTTTATTACGTTAGCATTAACAGGCCTTAGCTTACTCTATGGTAAATTTTTCTTAAAAGGGCTCCTAGGAGACTCCATTTGGGGTAACTATATTGCCTTATGCAAAATACTGCATAACTATTTAGGCCCACTTTTCATGCTAGCTTTACTAATCATGATAGTTCGCTGGCTGAAACATAACTTTTTCAACGCCACCGATCTGCGTTGGTTTATTAAAGGAGGAGGAATATTCGGTACTGCCCACCCAAGTGCAGGCTTTCTAAACGGCGGTGAAAAAGTATGGTTTTGGTTGTTAACGTTTGGCGGAGTCACTATAAGTATTTCAGGCCTCATACTCGACTTCCCTCTGTTTGGACAAACACGCGAGATTATGCAGTGGAGCAATATTATTCATGCCGTTAGCTCACTGATCCTAATTGCTGCGTCATTCGGTCATATTTATATCGGTACGGCAGGTACAGAAGGAGCTCTTGAAGGGATGACAACAGGCTATGTGGATGAATCATGGGCCAAGCAACACCATGACCTGTGGTATGAAGAAAAGAAAACCAAATAAACTAACAAACCAATGTAATCAATAAAAACCAATGCCGGCGTGCCGGCATTATTTATCTACCATGCAAAATGCCCGCGTTAGCAAACGCGTAAAATGAGCAAAACACCGCCTGTTTAGCCAATCCTAAAAACAATAACCATAAAAAAACCCCTGACTGCAGCGCAATCAGGGGTTCGGTATAAAAGCTTGGCGATGACCTACTCTCACATGGGGAGACCCCACACTACCATCGGCGCTAAAGCGTTTC